>Ga0164243_10000216_pt1 | contig 128939 bp, 125 predicted proteins | sample OricompcompostOP_FD_108781 | JGI IMG/M metagenome (GOLD analysis project Ga0164243, IMG submission 108781) | Organic Plus compost microbial communities from Emeryville, California, USA - Original compost - Organic plus compost (OP) | ecosystem: Engineered > Solid waste > Mixed feedstock >...
ACGCAACCGCTTGAGACCCCAGCTTTCGCCGGGGTGACGAGGAAAAGCCTCGATCCACGGCGCGTTTGCAAACGTCTCCGCGTGAAACAACGACCAACCTCCCCACCTCCGTTGGCTGGCGCCCCCGATCCTCCCCATGGAGGGCCTTTCAGGTCGCTAGCCCGAGCAGCACGTCGCGCACTTGTTCGGGCTGGTCGTCCATCACCATGTGGCTGGCGTCGGCTTCGTGATAGTCCCAGTCGGGGTGGCTTCGGATCGCTTCGGCGAAGCGCGGGAAGGGCGTGGGCTGCCAGCTCGAGGCGAAGATGTAGGCGCGGCGGGGGATCTTCGTTTCCTCGCCGGTCAGCTTCACCGCTTCCAGCAGAGTGAGCAGCGGATGATAGCCCACGATCCCCGGCACCGGATGGAAATCGGCAAGGCCGATCGGATCGACCAGGCCCGGCTTGTATTTCTGGGTATCGATATACCAATCATGCTCGAACGGGCCGGTGATGTCCCACAGCGATTGCCCGTCTTCCGGCAGGAAGGCGTCGATATAGCAGATCGCGTCGATCCGGGCCCCCAGCTCCGCCGCGACTCCGGTGATCACCATCCCGCCATAGGAATGGCCGGCCAGGATGAAGCGGTCGATCCCGGCCTTCTCGACCTGGTCGACCACATCGGCGATATGATCCGACAGGGTGATCCCCGGATGCAGCTCCGCCTGCCGCGAGCCGAGCCCGGTGAGCTGGGCGACCAGCACATCGTGCCCGGCCGCCTCCAGATCCGCCTTCGTCCTGTCATAGCTCGTTCCGCCGCCCCAGGCGCCATGGACCAGCACGTAATTCGCCATTGCCTCACTCTCCCTTTTTCGAAGGGAGATTAGCCTTGCGCGAGGATGCGGGGAAGCGGCTTCGTGGGCGGGAGCCAGGCCTGCCGAAGATCCTCCCCTGGAAGGGGAGCGGACGCTCCTTCGGGAGGCGGCGCAATCCGGTTAGCCCCTCCGCCATGCTGCGCATGGTCCCCCTCCCCCGGTGGGGGAGGACCCTTGGTCGCGCCCAGCGAAAAGGCCCGCCACCTTGCGGTAGCGGGCCCTTCCTGAAATCAGCCGTGGCTGCGGGATCAGCCCGCCTTGCGGCCCGAACGCCAGCCGGCCTGGTAGGTGTCGCCGGCCATCTGGCTGTACGGAACCGGCGAGACGATCGCCCGCACGTTGAGCTGCTTGTGCGGCTCGACGGTGGTCTTCCGGGTGCCGCCGTTCTCCTCGCCCCAAACGACGTGGAGCTCGGTGCCCAGCGGAATCTCGTGGTCGATGGTCGCCAGCGAGAGGGCCTTCTTCTCGTTGAAGGAGTAGCCGGTGAACATCGAGAGGCCGACCGTCCGGCCGTCAGCGTCCACGACCGCGTCGTAGTTGCTGTTGGCGTAGTTGGCGAGCGGCAGGTCGAAGAACTTGTACTGCTGGCCTTCCGGCTCGAACAGCGAGGAGACGATCTTCTGGATGTCTTCCTTGTTCCATTCGAGGGTGACCTTCTTGCGCTGTTCGGCCGGGTCGATCTTCTTCAACGCGTCGGCACCGATGAAGTCGTGGTCGAACTTCACGAACGGACCGTAGCCCAGCTCCCACGGATTGAGGTAGTAGTCCTCGATCGACTTGCCGACGAAGGAGCCGCCGATCGCGCCGGTGGCTTCGTAGCTGTCGGCACCCAGCCATTCGCGATAATCCTTGAGCTCGTCGCCGGTATAGACCGGGGGCAGCGGGCTCGGGATCCAGCCCGATTCAAGGGTGTTCGACGGATAGGCACGCGAGCCGACCGCGATCAGGCCGAATTCTTCACCAGCCTTGAGGATCTCGTCGCGGATGTAGTCCTGCTCTTCATAGGGACCCCAGATTTCGAGGCCCGGCGAGCCGGCCATGCCATGGCGCAGGGTGCGCACGGTCTTGTTGCCGATCTTCATCTCGCTCATGTTGAAGAACTTGAGCTTTTCGAGGCTGCCGCCGTTCAGCTTCTCGATCACGTCCCACGCGCGGGGGCCCTGGATCTGGAAGCGCCACGAGATGCGGTGCACCGGCTTGCCCATCGGGCGGCTGGGCGAACGCGGATCGTTGATGATCTCGACGTCGTACTTGCCCTTCTCGGCCTGGAAGCGGAGCCAGTTGGCGGCCGGAGCGCGGCCGACATAGACGAATTCTTCCGGAGCGAGGTAGAAGATGATGCCGTCGCCGATCACGTGGCCGTAAGGCGTGGTCGGGACATACTGCTTCGCCTTGTTCGGCTCCCACCCATTGGGCGAGTTGACCATGGTGTCGGAGAGGAGCTTCAGCGCGTCCGGACCCTTGATGTAGAGGTCGAACATGTGGTGGGACTGGTCGAACAGCACGGCGCTGTGCTGCCATGCCCACTGCTCCGAACGCCAGTTCGAGAATTCGGGAGCGACGACGGGATAGACATAGGCGCCGATCTGCGAATTGCGGAGCGTTTCGACGATGTCGCTGCTGCCCCGCACGATTTCTTCGAGGTTTTTGGCCATGCTGAAATTTCCTCTCACTTATGAAAGAATCATATATGCGAAAATTGTATGCGCCACATACAATATTGGGCTAAGGCCGCAAGCGAAAAGACGCGCGCGAGGGAGAGTCGCAGCATGAATGTCGAAGCACTCGATCACGTCAACATCATCACCGATCGGATGGACGAAACGGCCCGTTTCTACGCCGATCTGCTGGGGCTGGACCGGCGTGACGCGCCCCCTCCGCTCACCCCGCAGAACGCGACCTGGATGTTCGATGCGGAAGGCCGGGCGATCATCCACATCAACACGGTCGACTGCCCCCGCAGCTATGATCGCGAGGTGCAGCCCGGCTCGCTCACCGGCGCGCTGCATCACGTGGCGCTGAAGTGCCAGGGATACGAAACGGTGAAGGGCCGGCTGGACGCGATGGGGGCCGATTACCAGGAGAACCTGGTCTCCGCGATCAACCTGCGGCAGATCTTCACCGCCGATCCCAACAACGTGCTGCTGGAGCTGAACTTCTTCGCGGATTGAGGGGGCTTCCTACCCCTCCCCCACCACTCCCGGCGCGGTCTCCTTCAGGAACAGCGCGGCGAAGGCCGCCAGCAGGGCGAGGACGATGCAGATCAGGAACACCGAGGGCAGGCCGTAGGCGTCCGCCACCGGCCCCGCCAGCGATGGGGCGACCACGCCGCCCAGCAGTTCGGCCGTGCCCATCGACAGGCCCACGGCGGTGGTCGCCAGCGCGGGGCTGACGCTTTCGGTGGGGATCGCCCCGCAATAGAGCGGCGCGATGCCCAGCGGCATCCAGCCGAGCAGGATCGCGATCGCCAGCGCCAGCGGATCGCCGGGGAGCAGCAGCAGCGCGGCGGGGCCGGCGACGCCCGCCAGGGTCGCGCCCAGCAGCACCGGCTTGCGCCCGATCCGGTCCGACAGCATCGGCAGGCCGATCCCGCCGATCAGCCCGGCCCAGCCGCCCATGCTGATCACCCAGCCGGCGGTGGTGGGTGTCAGGCCCTTCACCTCGGTGAGGAACAAGGCGAGGAAGGTGTTCTGCAGCACCAGCCAGGCGGTGAAGGCGGCGGCCACCGCCAGCGCCACCCGCATGTTGGGGATGCGCAGCAGGGCAGCGAGGGCGGCCGAGGCCGACAGGGCCTGCGCTTCCTGCGCATGGCGGGGGGCGCTCTTGGGATCGGGCCGCATCACGATGACCAGCAGCAGGGCGAGCAGCAGGCCGGGCAGGATCGAGAGGAACAGCGCGTTGCGCCAGCCATGGCTGTCGGCGAGCTGGGTGGCGATGATCGGGCCGAAGAAGCCCGCGAGCCCGAAGGCGCCCACCATCTGCATGATGCCCATGTTGAGCCCGCGCCGCTGCGGCGCGCTGGTTTCGGCGATCACGGTCTGCCCGATCGGCACCATCGGCCCTTCGGCGATGCCCAGCACGAAGCGGGAGCCGAACAGCAGGGCGAAGCTCATCGCCAGCCCACCGGCGCCCGAGCCGACCGAGAACAGCACGGTGCAGGCGATCAGGATCAGTTTGCGCCGGCCGGTGCGGTCCGCCAGCCGCCCGCCGAAGAAGGCGGAGATCGCGATCGCGCCCGACAGCGCCCCCGCCAGCCAGCCGACCTGCGCATTGGAAAGGCCGAGATCGCGCACGATATAGGGGGCGAGGAACGACACGGTCAGCCGGTCGAACGCGACCACGCCGTTCGCCAATGTCAGCAATGCGAGCAGCTTGAGCTCGTAAGACCGGTCGCGCGGAGGCGCAGCCCTCGGTGTTTCCGCCATCACCTCTTCCCCCTCCCTGTCATCGCCCGGGCGCGATCGTCACCCGCATGGCGATGGATTTCAAAGCTCGATCACGGTCTTGGAGAAGCTCTCCGGCCCCCAGGCATGGGCATAGGCCTCCTTCGCCCGGTCGAAGGGGAAGCTCCGGCCGATCACCGGCTCGATCCCGTTGACTTCCACCGCGGCATTGAGCGCCTTCGCCATCGCCGCCGAGCCGACGAAGATGCCGCGCATGCTGCCGCCGGTCATCATCAGCCCGCGCGGGTTGGGGCCGCCCTCGGGCGAAAGCACGCCGATGAAGGCGATCTCGCCCTGGATGCGCAGCGCCGCCATGGACTGTTCCGCGGTGCCGGCGCCGCCGACCTCGACCACTTTGTCCACCCCGCCGAACGTCTTGGCGACATGCGCACCCCATTCCGGCACGGACTTGTAGTTGACGCCATGCGCGGCGCCGAGCGCCTTCATCCGCGCCAGCTTCTCGTCGGAAGAGGAAGTGGCGATCACCTCACAGCCGGTGGCGCGGGCGATCTGCAGCGCGAGCATCGAGACCCCGCCCGAGCCCAGCACCAGCACCCGGTCCCCCGGCCGCAGAGCGCGCGGCCCTTCATGCAGCGCGTTCCACGCGGTGACGCCGGCGCAAGGCAGGCAGGCGGCCTGCGCGAAAGACAGGTTGCGGGCGATCGGCACCACGCCGGTGGCGGGGAGCACGACCAGCTCCGCCAGCATGCCGGGCGAAACGCCGTCACCCAGCGCCGGGCCCATGCGCGGCGGGCCTTCCACCCAATGGGGGAAGAACGAGCTCTGCACCTTGTCCCCCACCTTCACCGAGGTCACGCCTTCGCCCACGGCGACCACTTCGCCCGCGCCATCCGACAGCGGTACGGCGGCCTGCTGCAGCACGCCGCCGAAATACTTGCCGGCCGCCACCGCGAAGTCGCGATAATTGATCGACCACGCCCTGGGGGCGACCAGCACCTCGCCCGGGCCCGGGGCGGGATCGGGCAGCTCGTGCAGCGCCAGCTTGTCGAAGCCGTCGCAGCCGGCGGGCATCATCCATGCGCGCATCGTCTCTTCTCCCTAGCAGCCTGCCCGCCCCGAAGGGCGGCGATGGCCTGTCCTACCGTGCCCCGCTCCAGGTGCGCAGCCCCGGCGCGGTGCGATCCTCGCTCGCCAGCGCTTCCTTGACCGCCGGCCGCTCACTGATCGCCTCGCGCCAGGCTACGAGGCACGGATAGGTCTCGTCCACCTTCATCTCGGGGAACATGCGGTTCACCATCAGCCCGCAATGCGAGTAGAAGTTGATGTCCGCCAGCGTGTAGCTCTCGCCGGCCAGCCAGCGCGTCTCGCCCAGCTGCTTCTCGATCTTCTCCAGCGCATAGACGATCTTGTCGGTCGCATTGGCGAGATCCTGCTCGGAGAAGCCCGAGCGGGCGGTGGCCCATTTCTTCCGCTGGTCGGGCAGCGGGATATGCTCGAGCAGCTTCTCGAACTCGCCATTCTCGATGTTGCGCGCGATCACGCCCACCAGCCGGTGCCAGCCATGCATCGAGACATAGTTCATCACATGCTCGTCGACGAACTTGTTCCAGTAGCGCATCCGCGCCGCGCCCACCGCGTCACGCGGGCGCAGCGGGCCCGAAGCCGGCTGCGCGTCGGGGAAGACGTCTTCCAGATATTCGTTGATCACCGTGGTGTGGGTGATGATCGTCCCGTCGTGGTCCAGCACCGGGACCTGGCCTTCGGGATTGATCGCCACGAACCAGTCCGAATGCTGTTCGAACTTGTGCAGGTCCACATAGATGCTCTCATAGGCGAGCCCCTTTTCCTTCAAGGGAATCATCGACTTGAGCGAGTTCGCCAGCGGTTCGGCGTGGTAATATTTCAGGGACATTCCTTTTCTCCCGTCTCCGTTCGTCGAACGGTCATCGTTCCCGATGCTACACCTCCAGCGTGTTCAGCACACCGCCGTCCACCGCCCAATCCTGCCCGGTCACGTGGCTGGCGGCGTCAGACAGGAGAAAGGCCGCCACTTCGGCCAGTTCCTCGGGGCTGCCCATGCGGCGCTGCGGCACCCGGGCCTCGATCCGGCCCTGCTGCTCGGGCGGGATGCGGTCGAGCGCCTCGGTGCGGATGAAGCCGGGGATGATGCAATTGGCGCGGATGCCGTGCGGAGCCATCTCCACCGCGATCGCGCGGGCGAGGCCGAGCACCCCGTGCTTGGAGGCGACATAGGCCGGGTTCATCGCCATGCCTCGCTTGCCGCCCATGCTGCCCGTGACGAGGATCGCGCCCTTCTTCGCCTCGATCATCGCCGGCAGCACCTTCTGGATCGCCCAGAACACGCTGGTGAGGTTCACCCGGATCGTTTCCTCGAACAGCTCGGGCGGAAAGGAGACGGCGGGAGTGAAGCCGCCGGTCAGCCCCGCATTGGCGAACAGGCCCTGCACCGGGCCGAAATGGGCGGCGGCATCGTCCAGCGCCCGTTCGAGCTGCGCCTTGTCACCCACATCGGCCGCGAAGCCCGCCGCGGGCGCCCCGATCCGGGCCACCTCGGCATCGAGCGCGTCCTTGCGCCGGGCGAGCAACGAGACCTTCGCCCCCCGCTCCGCCAGCAGGCGGGCCGTGACGAGGCCGATCCCGCTCGACGCGCCGGTGACCACGATATGCTGTCCGTCGAAATTCATTCCCATCTCCCGTTGCGCCCTTCCGTCATCGAACAGGGCCATCTTCGCCTGCTAGGACAGCCCCAGCAACTTTGCCGCATTGTCCTTCATGATGAGCGGCATCACTTCCTCGCGAAAGCCCACTTCCTGCGCCGTGGCGATCCACTTGTCCGGGTGGATCAGCGGGAAGTCACTGCCGAACAGCATCTTGTGCTTGAGCTGGGTGTTCGCATACTGGATCACCTGCTTGGGGAAATATTTGGGGCTCCAGCCGCTGAGGTCGATATAGACGTTGGTCTTGTGCAGGGCCATCGACAGGCTCTCATCCACCCAAGGCCAGCTCGGATGGGCGAGGATGATCTTCATGTCCGGGAAGTCCACCGCCACATCGTCGATCAGGATGGGCTGGCCGTATTTCAGCCGCATCCCGCCACCGCCGCGCATGCCGGTGCCCATGCCCGAATGGCCGGTGTGGAAGATCACCGGCATCTCGTATTCGTTGAGCACTTCGTAGATCGGCCAGGCCATCCGGTCCGCCGGATGGGCGTTCTGCGCGATGCCGTGGAACTTGAAGCCCTTGACTCCGAAATTCTCGATCAGGTCGCGCGCCTCGCGCGCGCCGTACTTGCCCTTGTGCGGATCGATGCTGGCGAAGGCCATGCAGATATCGTCGTTCTTGGCGGCCATTTCGGCCACTTCGTAATTGGAGACGCGCTTGGCCCCCATGCCGCTTTCGCAATCCACCGTGAACAGGCACAGCGCGATCCGCGTCTCGCGGTAGAGCTCGATGATCTCGGGCATCTTGGGCCGTTCGCGCGGGGCCTTGAAATAGGCGCTGGCAGCATCGAAGAACTGCCCCATTACCGGGTCTTCCGGATCGTGGCAGGATATTTCCGCGTGGACGTGGACGTCGATGGCGCGGATTTTCTCGAGATCGATGGGCACTGGACGTTCTTCCCCCGGATGGCTTGACTATGTCCGAATACGGCGAGGCCCATCCCCTGCACCGCAAGGGATGGGCCCGCAAGAGTTTCCAGCGAAAATCAGAGCTGGATGATGACCGTCTTGGTCTCCTGATAGACCTCGAAGCCCTGCTGGCCCTGTTCGCGGCCCAGGCCCGATTCCTTGTAGCCGCCGAAGGGCAGGGCGGTGTCGATCATCGCGTGGCAATTGCCCCACACGGTGCCCGCCTTGATCTTGGAAGCCAGCTTGTGCATCGTCGCCACGTCCTTGGTCCAGACGCCGGCGCCGAGGCCGAAGCAGGTGTCGTTGGCGGCCTTGGCCACCTCGTCCAGGTCCTCGAAGCGCTGGGCGACCACGACCGGGCCGAAGATCTCCTCGCGCACCACGCTCATCTGCGGGTTCACATCGGCGAGGATCGTCGGGTTCACGTAATAGCCGCCGTCGGTGGAGGGGCTGTCGCCGCCCATCACCACGCTGGCGCCGTCGCGCTTGCCGGCCTCGATATAGCCGAGCACCCGGTCATACTGCTCCTTGGAGACCAGCGGGCCCATATGCGCCTCGGGATCGAGGCTGGCGCGCGGGGCCCAGAAGCCGGCGGTCTGGGTCATGCCTTCCAGCACGTCGTCGAAGATCGACTTGTGTGCGAAGAGGCGCGATCCGGCCACGCAGACCTGGCCCGAATTGAAGAAGATCGCGCCCGCAACGCCCGGCGCGGTGGAGGCGATGTCCACGTCCGGCATCACGACCACCGGGCTCTTGCCGCCCAGCTCCAGCGTCACGCGCTTCATCGTGTCGGTGGCGTTCTTGTTGATGATCTTGCCGATCTCGGTCGAGCCGGTGAAGGCGATCTTGTTGACGTCCGGATGCTTCACCATCCGGTCGCCCGCGGTATGGCCATTGCCGGTGATGATGTTCACTACGCCTGCCGGGAAGCCCGCCTCGTTGATGAGGTCGGCCAGCTTCAGCGCGGTGAGGCTGGTCTGCTCGGCGGGCTTGAGCACCAGGGTGCAGCCCGCGGCCAGCGCCGGGGCGATCTTGAGGCAGGCCATCAGCAGCGGGAAGTTCCACGGCACGATCTGCGCCGCGACGCCGACCGGTTCCTTCACCGTGTAGCTGAACACCGCGCCGGTGGGCAGGGTATAGGGGTTGATCACCTGGCCGCCGGTCTTGCTGGCCCAGCCGGCCATGAAGCGTATCTGGCTGATCGCGCCGGGCACGTCCACCGCGCCGGCCATGCCCTTGGGCTTGCCGTTGTCGATCGCCTCCAGCTCGGCGAACAGCTCGGCATTCTCCTCCAGCAGGTCGGCCAGGCGGTTCATGATCCGCTCGCGCTGCATCGGCGGCAGGCCGTACCAGCGATTGTCGTCGAACGCGGCGCGGGCGGCGGCAACGGCGCGGTCCACATCCTTGTCCGACGCGTCCACCACATGGGCGACGATCTTGCCGTTGGACGGATCCTCGACGTCGATCACCGCGTCATGCGAGGAATCGACCCATTCGCCATTGATGAAGAGCTGCGGCTTGCGCGCGAGGAATTCCTTCGCGGCGGCGGAATATTCCCGCTGGGTGCGGTCGATGGTGGTCATCTCGTTCATGTCAGGTCCTTTCCCGAAAGCGATTCTCCGAAGCCTTGGCAGGCTAGCAAAAATCGGACGTCCTGCCCAACCACATGGGGGCAATCGTAACGGTCGTTATAATTGACGCGGTCGATCTGTCGAATCGTAAAATATCGGCGCTTCAACTGCCCCTTCCGCCCAGCTTCCTGTCCTCGTTCGAGCGGCTGATGACATATTGGCGCACGGCCTCGATCCGCTCGCGCGACAGCGTGCCGGCAAAGCTGACCATGCCGTTGTCCTGCAGCGCGCCGTCATGCACGATCGCCATCCAGGCTTCCGCATTGCCCAGCACCGCGCTGCGCCTCAGGTCGGGCAGCACGGTGGAGCCGACCGCGGCATCGCCATGGCACTGCCCGCAATAGCGCCCGTAATCATAGGAGCCCGAGGCGACCTGTTCCCGGGTGCCGGTGAAAGGCGGCGGGTCCAGCGGTCGGCGGGCGAGCGGCGGGGGCGCAGGCAGCGCGCCCTTGCCGCCCAGCTTGAACACCAGCAGGCGGGAGACGTTGGGCACCGGCCCCGCATTCTCGGAGATGATCCCGCCCGGCGCCAGTGGCCAGATGCCGCCCCAGCCCGCCAGCACAGCGACATATTGCTCCCCGTCCACCATGTAGGTGATCGGCGGGGCGACCACGCCGGTCTGCGCGGCGAAGGACCACAGCTCCTTCCCGTCATGCGCGTCATAGGCCACCAGCTTGCCCGCGGCCGTGCCCTGGAACAGCAGCCCGCCCGCCGTCGCCAGCAGGCCACCGTTCCACGGAGCGGGATAGTCCACCCGCCAGCGCTCCTTCTGCGCCACCGGGTCCCATGCGATCAACGCGCCCTTGGTGCTTTTCGCCGCCTGCTCGCGCGCAGCAGGATCCGCCGGCAGCGCGCCGGCCGCCTGGTCGATCCCCACGTTGAAGCCGCGCTTGGGATCGGCCTTCCAGCCTTTTTCCGGGAAATAGGGGAAGGCCGCCTCGATCGCCGGAATATAGACCAGCCCTTCGGCGGGATCGAACGCCATCGGGTGCCAGTTGTGCCCGCCTCCCGCACCCGGGGTGGAAATGAAGGGCTTTCCCGTCTTGTCATAGCGCGCCGCCGGGTTTTCGATCGGCCGCCCGGTGGCCATGTCCACCCCGGTGGCCCAGTTCTGGGGCACGTAGTTGTTGGCCGAGATCAGCTTCCCGGTCTCCCGGTCGATCACATAGAAAAAGCCGTTCTTCGGCGCCTGCATCAGCACCTTGCGCGGCTTGCCGTCGATGGTGAGGTCCGCCAGCATGATGTGCTGGGTGGCAGTGAAATCCCACGTCTCGCCCGGCGTTTCCTGATAGTGCCACACATATTCGCCGGTCTCGGGGCGGATGGCGACGATCGAGCTGAGATAGAGATTATCCCCGCCGCCCGGCGAGCGGTAGCTCTGGTTCCACGGCGATCCGTTGCCCACGCCGATATAGAGCAGGTCCAGCTCCGGATCGTAGGCCATCGAATCCCACACCGTGCCGCCGCCGCCCAGCTTCCAGAACTCGCCGTTCCACGTCTTGCGCGCCTTGGCGAGATAGTCCGGCTCGTCCTTCGCTTCCTCGGGCGATCCGGGCACGGTGTAGAAGCGCCACAGCTGCTTGCCGCTGTCCGCGTCATAGGCGGTGACATAGCCGCGAACGCCGTATTCCGCGCCGCCATTGCCGATGATCACCCTGCCCTTGACCACGCGCGGTGCGCCGGTGATCGTGTAGTTCTTCGACTGGTCCACGGTGACCTCGGACCAGACCTCCCGCCCCGTCTCACGGTCGAGCGCGATCAACCGCCCGTCCAGCGTGCCCAGAAACAGCTTGTCGCCCCAGGCCGCGAGCCCGCGATTGACCACGTCGCAGCAGGCCTTGACCCCGGTTTCGCCCGGCACTTTTGGATCGTATTCCCACAGCGGCTTGCCGGTCCTGGCGTCGAACGCCTTCACCTTGCTCCATGCGGTGGTGATGTAGATCCTGCCGCCGATCACCAGCGGCGTGCCTTCCTGGCCGCGCGCGGTGTCCAGATCGGCGGACCAGGCCAGGCCCAGCCGGCCGACATTGGCGGTATCGATCTGCTTGAGCGGGCTGAAGCGCTGCTCGGCATAGTCGCGCCCGTAGGTCAGCCATTCGCCCTCCGGCGCGGCGGCGATCATTTCCGCCGTCACCCCGCCCTGCGGCGCCTTGCCCGATCCGCAAGCCGCCAGGGCAAACGCGGCCGCGATGGCCGCGATTCCTCCAAGACGCATCCTTTCCCTCCAACCCGGCCGCCATGCGTGCGGCGGCGCTCTCACGATCTTTTTATCAGCGAGGATTAGGGTCGCGCCGCGATCTCCGTCAAGCATCGAACGAGGGGAGGAACCCGCCAGCTCGCGCCGCACGATTGGCCATTGCCACCCACCTGCCAATCACCATATGAAACGCACGTCAGAAGAGCGCGAGCCCGCGTTATGACCCTGGCTTAGCTATCTCTTTTGCCGAGCAGGATTTCTCACATGACCACCAAGCTGCCTTCGCGTGCCGACCATGTCGGCAGTTTCCTGCGTCCTGCCAGCGTGCTCGAAGCGCGCGACGCTTTCGCCAGCGGGGCGATCGACGCCGCCGCGCTGCGCGCAGTGGAGGACGCGGCGATCGCCGATCTCGTCCGCTACCAGGAAGGGCTGGGCCTCAAGGCCGTCACCGACGGCGAGTTCCGGCGCTATTTCTTCCATACCGATTTCCTCCTCCAGCTCGAAGGGGTGGAAGAGCATGGCGGGATCGCCAAGGCGTTCAAGAACGACACCGGGAAGGACGTGCATTTCGCCCCGCCCAAGATGGTGGTGACCGGCAAGGTCCGCCACACCCATCCGATCCAGCGCGCCGATTTCGAATATGTCGCCGGGCTCACGAAGGAGACGCCCAAGGTCTGTATCCCTTCGCCCACCATGCTGCATTTCCGCGCCGGGCGCGAAGGCATCCCGGCCGACGTCTATCCCGAGATGGAGGATTTCTACGCCGACGTGGCCGCCGCCTATCGCGACGAGGTCGCCAGCCTGGCCGAGGCGGGCTGCCGCTATCTCCAGATGGACGACACCAACCTCGCCTATCTGTGCGATGAGACCCATCGTGAGGATGCGCGCCAGCGCGGGCTCGATCCCGATGACACGCCACGCCAATATGCCAAGCTGATCAATGACAGTTTCGCCGGCGCCCCTGCGGACATGATCCGGGCGATCCACCTGTGCCGGGGCAATTTCCGTTCGAGCTGGGCAGCCGAAGGCGGCTATGAGCCGGTGGCGGAGATCATGTTCAACGAGCTCGATATCGACGCCTTCTTCCTCGAATATGACGATCCCCGCTCGGGCGACTTCGCGCCGCTGCGCTTCCTGCCCAAGGGCAAGACGGTGGTGCTGGGCCTCGTCACCACCAAGCTGGGCGAGCTGGAATCGAAGGACGACATCTGCCGCCGGATCGACGAAGCGGCGAAATACGCCCCGCTCGACCAGCTGGCCCTCAGCCCGCAATGCGGCTTCGCCTCCACCGTCCACGGCAACGATATCTCGGTGCAGCAGCAGTCGGACAAGATCCGGCTGGTGGTGGACGTGGCGCGGGAGGTGTGGGGGTAGATATTCCTCCCTATGCCGCAAGGCATGGGAAGGATTTGGCGATTGTATCTTTTGCAAACACCCGCTTTTCGTCATGCCAGCGAAAGCTGGCATCTCAGGCCTTTGCGCACCGTCGCTTGAGACCCCAGCTTTCGCTGGGGTGAAAACCCTCAATCCACCGCGCGTTTGCAAACGATATAATCGCCAAAGAAAAAGGGCGGCCCGCAAAGGCCGCCCTTTCCCCTTCCGATCCTACCCGCCGGATCAGAAGGTCTTCTTGACCGAGATCGCCCATTCACGCGGACGGCCGACCTGCGAATAGACGGTGCCGGTAGAGGCATAGGAGGCAGCGTACCGCAGCGGCAGCATGTAATACTTGTCGAACAGGTTCTGCACCTCGAACGAGATCGCCAGATCCTGGTTCTCGTTCTTCCAGGTCAGGCGGGCATTCGCCAGCGCGTAGGCATCGATATAATCGATCGGCGAGTCCAGGGTCAGGCGGCCCTGGCTCTGCTTGCTGAGGCCGGTCACGTCGATGCGCGGCGTCAGCGAACCGGACGAGCCGAGATCGGCAGTGTACTGGACGCCGATGCTCCAGCGCCAGTTCGGAGTGGTGATCGGGTCGCCGATCTTGATCGAGCCGCCCACGACATCGGCGATGCGATCCCAGGCGCCGTCGATCCAGCTCAGCGAACCGTCGATGTCCAGGCCGTCCACCGGATTGGCGCTGACTTCCAGTTCAGCCCCGTACATGTGCCCATCGCCTGCGTTGGTGATGGCCGCGCAGGTGTTCGTATCCGTCCCGACGGGAACCTCGTCGAGCACCGAGCAATCCGAGATCGGCAGCTGGATGTTCTTGTAATCGTTATAGAACACCGCGATGTTGGTGCGCAGGCGGCGATCGAACAGGTTGGTCTTGAGCCCCCCTTCGTAAGCGGTCAGGGTCTCGGGATCGAAGGCGCCATTGACCGCCTGCAAATAGGTGAATGGACGCGCCACGACGCCGCCGCCCTTGAAGCCGGTGCTGACCGTCGCATAGGCCATCACATGGTCGCTGACGTGATAGTCCGCCGAAATACGCCAGTCGACCCGGTCTCCATCATAGACGGCGGTTGCACCGTCGAGCAGGCCAACACCGAAGACATCGTTCAGCACGCCGCCATCATAGCTCTTGCGGACGAAGGTATAGTCCTTGTGCTCCTTGGTGTAGCGGATGCCGGCGGTGATGTTCAGATCCGGAGTCGGGTGCAGCATGATCGTGCCGAACACGGCCTTGCTGTTCGCATTCACCGGATCGTTTCCGGTGAACTGTAGGTTAAGGGCGCCGGTTCCGCCGGTAACGGCGTAGTCGATGTAACGAATGTCCTGGCGGGTGAAGTAGACCGTCTGCTGGTCGTTGTAATAGCCGCCCACGGTCAGGTCCGCGAGATCGCCGAGCTTGGCGTTCAGGCGAAGCTCCTGGCTGAAGAAGTGGAAGCGCAGATCGTTGTAGCCGGCGCCGACAATGTTCGGATCCGGCGTGAAATCGTCGTCCGTGCCGAAGATCTCACGATATTTGCGATAGGCAGTGATCGACTTCAGCTCGAGGCTGTCGTTCAGGCTCACGGTCAGGTCGCTCGATACGCCCCAGCCCTTGAACTTGGTCGAATTCGGCATGTAGTAGCTGCTGGCGACCTGGCCGCCTGCCGGAACATACCAATCGGCATAAGTGCAGAACTTGCCGCACCTGAAATCGATGCCGTTCGTCTTGCTCGTGTCGTCGACCGTCACGATGCTGGCGGCGTTAGTCCGGTTCTCGTAGGTGTAGTCTCCGGTGACGATCCAGTCGACCGTCTCGTTGGGGTTGAACCGCAGCGAGGCGCGCAGGCCCGCATAGTTCTTCTCGCCCAGCTTGTCGGTCACGCAATCCGCGCCGGTGGAAGGGTTGCCCGTGAGCCCGAGGGAATTGTCGGGATTGGCGCAGCCATAGTCGATCTGATCGACATAGCCGTCCTGATGCTTGTAGACGCCCGCGATGCGCGCGAACAGGGTATCGGTCAGCTTGAAATTCATGCTGGCACGCAGATCGGTGCGGTCCCGCGAACCATAGGCGGCTTCGATGCTGCCCGAATCCTCGGCATTCGGCTTTTGCGAGAAGAGCTTGATCGCGCCGCCGATCGAGTTGCGGCCGGTCAGCGTGCCCTGCGGGCCACGCAGCACCTCGACCCGGTCGAGATCGAGCAGGTCGAGCACGTTGCCGGTCAGAGTCGCATAATAGACGTCGTCGACATAGAGACCCACGCCCGGTTCGTAAGCCGGGTTGAAATCGTACTGGCCGATCCCGCGAATATAGGCCGCCATCGACGAACCGAACGCACCGCCCATCGGGGTGAGCTGCACGTTGGGAGCCTGGGCGGCGACCTGCGAAAGGTCCGTCTGATTGCGCGAGGCAAGCAGCGCCGCGTCGACCGCGGTGATCGCCAGCGGAGTATCCTGCACGCTCTGCTCGCGGAACTGCGCGGTGACGATGATCTCGTTATTGTTGGAATTGTTGCGGGCATTGGCATCCTCATCCTGCGCGAAGGCAGGGGAGGCGAGCAGGATCGCGAGCATGGACGCGCCGGCGGCGAACACCGCGCGCGCATGGCTGGTGGCATGGAAAGTCATGGACATCCTCCGGTTTGTGCTTCGCCGAGGAACGATGGCGAAAGCCTGTCTTGATTGTTGGGCCGTGGACTTTGTCCGCAACCGGAGCGCTTCCTTTATCGGGATGGCGTGCAGCGGCAAGACATCTCGGGCAAACGCAACTAACGTTATGGCGAAGTGATGCGGTTATGCAACAGATATGAGAGGAAAATCGCTAAAATTAGCGGATTTTCCGATCAGGGCGCTTGATCCGACAAGGCCCGCTTTTTTCGGGCATTGTCTTCCATAGGGGCAGGCCGGTCCCACTCCGCTTCGCCTGGAGCCTGATCGTTTCGCGTGGAAGTACCGGGGAGCGGCAAGCGAAACTCCCCTGCCACGCGGATGGCGCCCTTATTGCCGCCAGCGGCAGAAATCGTCCCGCATCGCCTGATCCAGGATCGCGCGCAATTCGGCGAATGAAGGGTCTCCTTCGGCGATCACGCCCATCGGCACATCGAGCAGCTGCGCCAGCGGCACGAAGCCGATCGGGCAGGCCACCGGCACCAGCTGCGATCCCACGCCGACCTGAAGCGTGGTGAGCAGGCCGAACATCCGCCCGTCCCGCGTAGGGCGGCCGAGGATGATGAGGCGGTGCTGCCCCGCCTCGTTGGTCGCCAGGTAAGTATGCCCCGAAAGGTTGGGCATCGACACATGGCCCGACTGGGCGAAGGCACCGTCGATCCGGTCCGCCTCGGCGAAGCGCAGGTGCCCTGCATCCTCGTCCCAGGCGATCCGCGTACGATAGGCGATCACTGCGTCCGGCGTGCTGAAGCTGGCGCGGAGCGTGACATAGTCCTGCTCGATCCAGCGGATGGCGGCACGGCTGTAGGCGCCCATGTGATCGGGCGCGAGATCGCGGCTCGCCGCGCTGCCGCCCGGCCCGGCGCGCAGCGGGGTTCCAAGCGCTTCCTCGATCCGCACGATCGTCGCCAGCGTGAAGGGGCGGCTGCCGGAAAGGGCCTTCTCCAGCGTCGACAGGCTGATCCGCGCCATATCGGCCAGCGCCTGGCGCGACATGCGCCGCCGCGCCAGTTCCTCCCGCAAGCGCACCGCAAAGCCGTCGTCGAATTCCTGCATGCGCCCCGTCCTGAAAGATGCCGGACAATTCCGCACAAAACCGGACAGCTCGTCAAGCCTCATCGCACCGCCCGCACATCTGCGCCCGGGCCGGCAAAAAACGGCATGGCTTGCCGATGGCTGTCCGGCATCGCGGGTTCCTATCGGGACGGCTCCGTTCTTCATGGGAGTCCGCCATGCCTGTCCTGTTTCCCCATCGGTCGCGCAGCCGCCTGCTGCTGGGCCTTTCATTGCTCCTGGGCGTCGTTGCCCTGATCTTCCTCACCGATCGCCTCACCGCTTCCGAGCCCGCCGTCGACCCGGACGAGATCGGCAGCGGCACCCTGATGCTGCGCGGCAAGGGCCTCGCCACCGCGATGCCCGCCATGCGGCTCGGCACCGACATGGAGGTGACCGTCACCGGCCAGACCGCGCGCGTGCGCGTGACCCAGGCCTTCCGCAACACCGGCGATCAGTGGATGGAAGCCACCTATCTCTATCCGCTGCCCGAGGACGGCGCGGTCGACAGCCTGAGGATGGTGGTCGGCCAACGCATCATCATCGGCCATATCAAGCGTCGCGAGGAAGCTCGCGCCATCTACGAGAAGGCCCGCGAGGAAGGCAGGAAGGCCGGTCTCGTCGAATCCGAGCGGCCCAACATGTTCCGCAACAGCGTGGCCAATGTCGGCCCGGGCGAAACCGTGCTGATCGCGATCGAATACCAGGCTCCGGTCCGCCAGCTCGGGGGCGAGTTCGCCCTGCGCCTGCCGCTGGTGGTCGGCCCGCGCTACACTCCGGCGCAAACTCCGGTGGAGGAAGCGCAGGCCGTCGACGCCCCCCTCGCGCATCCCGCTTTGGGCAAGGACCTGAACCCGGTGTCGATCACCGTGCACCTCGCGCCCGGCTTCGAACCGGCCAACCTCATCAGCCCCTATCATCGCATCGCGGTGGAACAGGAGAGTGGGCAGGGCCGCATTATCCGCCTTGCCGATGGTGATGTCCCCGCCGACCGCGATTTCGAGCTGCGCTGGCGCTCGGCCAGCGCCGATCCGACGATCGGCCTGTTCCGCCAGCAAGTGGGCGGGGAGGCCTATCTCATGGCTTCCATCACTCCGCCCGCCGGCGAGCGCAAGCGGCAGGCCCCGCCGCGCGAGATGGTCTTCGTCATCGACAATAGCGGCTCCATGGGCGGCGGTTCGATGGAAGCGGCCAAGCAGAGCCTCCTCTACGCGCTTGGCACGCTGCGTCCGCAGGACCGCTTCAACATCATCCGCTTCGACGACACGATGACCCGCCTGTTCGACGACAGCGTTCCCGCCACGGCCGAGCAGGTCGCGCTCGCCAGGCGCTTCACCGAAGGGCTGGAGGCCAATGGCGGCACGGAGATGCTGCCGGCGCTGGAATCCGCGCTGATCGACAGCCGGCCCGATGACAACCGCTCCGTCCGACAGATCGTCTTCCTCACCGATGGCGACATCTCCAACGAGAAGGAGATGACGGCGGCCATCGCAGCGAAGGCAGGCCGCAGCCGCATCTTCATGGTCGGCATCGGCTCCGCGCCGAACCAGTATCTGATGCGCCGCATGGCCGAGGCGGGCCGAGGCACGTTCACCAATGTCGGGACGGGCAAGGAAGTCGCCGCGAAGATGACCGCGCTGCTCGACCGCCTGGCCGCCCCGGCCGTCCGCGACCTGGAGGTCACCGTCGAAGGCGCCACGCTGGATATGACCCCGCGCAAGCTGCCCGACCTCTATGCCGGGGAGCCGCTGGTGCTGCTCGGCAAGGGCAAGGCGCTTTCCGGCAAGCTCACCGTCACCGGCACGATCGGCGACAAGCGCTGGTCGCGGACCGTCGACCTCGGCGACGCGCAGGACAGCCCCTCCGTCGCGAAGCTCTGGGCCAGCCGGCGCATTGCCGATGTCGAAGCCGCCCGCTGGGCCGGCGAGACCGAGGATGCCGCGGCCGACGAAGCCATCGCCCGGCTCGGGCTGGCCTATGGCATCGTGACCAGCCAGACCAGCCTCGTTGCGATCGACGAAACCCCCGACCGCCCGGAAGGCACCCCCTTGCAGCGGGAGGAACTGCCCCTGCTGCTTCCTGCCGGCTGGGACTTCGACGTCCTGTTCCACGGCCAGGAAGCCAGAGCTGGCCAGGGTGGCGATATGCAGCCCGCCGAGCAGGCCGAGGCCATGGACCTGCCCGAGACTGCCACCGGTTACATGGGCCCGCTCTCCCGGGGCGCGGCGCTGCTGCTGGTCGGCCTCGCCGGGCTTGCCCTCCGGCGCCGGAAGGCCCGCGCATGACTGCGCTCGCGATCCGGAAAGGGGGGCGCGCCTTCGGGCGCGCCCTTCCGACGCTGGCCCTCGCCGCGCTCTGCCTGCTTGGCCTCTCGCTGATGGCTCGCGGCGCGATCGTTCCCGCCAAGGCCTGGGCCGCGCAGATCCTGCTCGAGCGCGCCTTCGAGCAGAGCCTGGCGCAGCATCGCCCGGTCAAGCCCTGGCCCTGGGCCGACACTGCGCCCGTGGCCCGGATCGCCGTGCCCCGCCTCGGTGTCAGCGCGATCGTGCTGTCGGGCGGTTCCGGCCAGGCCATGGCCTTCGGCCCCACCCTTATGCCCACTCGCCCGCCGGTCAGCATCATGGCCGCCCACCGCGACACCCATTTCGCCTTCCTGAAGGACGTTCGCCCCGGCGACATGATCGAGGTCCAGCCCATCACCGGCGAGACGGCCCGGTATCGCGTCGCCGGCGCACGGATCGTCCGCTGGGATCGCTTCGCCTATCCCGCCGACCCCGCCCGCCCGCTGCTGGCGCTCACCACCTGCTACCCCTTCGGCGCGACCGAGCACGGCCCGCTGCGCTATGTCGTCTGGGCCGAGCGGGAATGACCGCCGATTGGGGCGCGCGAATTGGGGCGCTTCGCGATTGGTTGCGCCTCTCGGGGGTATCGGCTAGGAGTTATTGATAACGCCTCGCAACTGGTCGATCCATTCCTGCACGCGAGCGTCGCGTGATCGAGGGAAACGAGGTTGAAGTCCGAGCGGATAGCCGCCAGCCTGTATGAATCGTACCGGGATTCGCTCGTTTCCTATGCGGGGCGGCTCTCGGGCGATCCTGTTGCGGCGGAGGATATCGTGCAGGACGCCTGGCTTCTGTTCGATCGCCAGCCGGCGGACAAGCGCATCCGCGAGCCGCTGGGCTACCTCAAGCGCATCGTCCGCAACCTGGCGTTCACCCACGCGCGGCGCAATCGTCGCGAGGGCCGGATCGGCGCCGAGGACATGGCCGACGCCGTCTCCCGCCTGGCCGACGACGCGCCGTCCGCCGAGACCCAGCTGATCGCCCGCGACGATCTGCGGCTGGTGATGGAGGTGGTGGACGCTCTGCCGCAGCGGCAGGTGGCGGCGTTCAAGATGTATTATTTCGACGGCATGAAGCTGCGCGAAGTCGCGGCGCAGCTGGGCATTTCGACCTCGCTGGCGCATCTGCTGGTGACGGAAGCGATGCAGCTCTGCGATGAGCGACGCAAGCGGGACATGGAATGACGGGCCGGGAAATGAAAGGGTCAGCGAAGATTCTTTTGGAAAATCGGCACGCGGATGAATCCAGCCGATATGAGCCGCAAACGCCCGATGCCCGCGAACGGCCCAGCGCGGAAGCCGCAATTCATGGCACCTAGCGAGAGCGAGGCGCGCCGGGAGGCCTCCCACTGGTATGTGCGCCTGCGCGAGGAGGAAGGCGACGAGGCGGCGCAGGCCGAGTTCGCCGAATGGCTGCACGCCGATCCAGCCCACGCCAAAGCATGGCAGAGCATGTGCGAAACGATGGAAGCCGTAGGCCGCACCCCCGCCGAATGGCGCTCCTGCGGCCTGCCGGGGCAAGTCGGGCGCCTGCGCGAATCCCGTTCCGCAAATCGCGCGCCGCGGCGGCGCGCCGGGATCGCGATCGGCGCCGCGATCGCCGCCTGCGCCCTCGCGTTGGCATTGCCGACGATCGGCCTGCATCTTCGGGCGGATCACATCACCGCCCCGGGCCATGTCGAGCAGGTCCGCCTTGCCGACGGCAGCACCGTCCGCCTCGGGCCGGACAGTGCGATCGCGGTGGATTACGGCGACGGCGGGCGCACCGTGCGCCTCCTTTCCGGCCAGGCCATGTTCGACGTAGCGCATGACGAAGCGCGGCCCTTCCGCGTCCGCGCCGGAGACGTCACGGCCACGGTGCTCGGCACCAGCTTCGACGTGCGCATGCTGGGCAGCGTCACCGGCATCGCGGTCGCGCACGGCCATGTCAGGGTGGAGGACGCGTCGGCAAGGCCGACGGGGGCGCACGATCTCCACGCGGGGGAATGGGTGCGCCTCGACGCCGGCCATGCAGCGGAAACCGGCACGATCGCGCCGCAGCTGGTCGGCGGATGGCAACGGGGCGAAGCCCTGGCCGAAAACCGCACCGTCGGCAGTATGATAGACGAGATCCGGCCCTGGTTCGCCGGCAGGATCATCGTGGCCGACGCCGGGCTCGCCGGCCGCCGGGTGACCGGCATCTACAATGTCCGCGATCCGGAACAGGCGCTGGCCATGATCGTCCGCCCCCATGGCGGCCGCGTCACGCGCATCACCCCCTGGCTGCTGGTCGTGACACGCAAGTAGCCGGGGTCTCCCGAAGCGCCTCCGCGTTCGTGTCGAGCGCAGTCGAGACACGGGAAGCAACAACCAACGCGACTTTTTTTGGAAAAATCCGCCCGCCGAACATCCTGCCGATGGATGCCAGTTGCGAATGCATCGCAACTGGATCGACTGACACTGGTTGGAGATTGCAATGTTCGGGGGATTTCGGGGTATCGCACCGCACGGTGGGCGCGGAGGAATTCTTGGCGCGGTCCTGATGGCGACGAGCGCGATGGCCGGCTTCGCCGCAAGCCCCGCCGCGGCGCAGGGCGCAACCGCGCAGCACGATTTCGACATCCCGGCGCAATCGCTTGCGCAGGCGCTGATGATCTTCGGCCGCCAGGCGGGCCTGCAGGTGACGGCGGAAGGGAGCGCCACCTCCGGAAAGACCAGCGCGGCAGTCAAGGGCAGTTTCGCTCCGGCCGAAGCGTTGAGCCGGCTGCTCACCGGCACCGGGCTGACTTTCCGTTTCGTGGGCAACAACGGCGTGCAGATCGAAGCCGCCCCTCAATCCGCCAATGGTTCAATCCAGCTCGGACCGGTGCGGGTTGAGGGATCGTCCGAAACTTCGAATGGCGGACAAGCCTCTCTCACGACGAAAGACGCGGTTACCGAAGGCTCCCGCTCATACACCACGAGAGCCGTCACGATCGGGAAGACAGTGCAGTCTCTGCGTGAAATTCCGCAATCCGTATCTGTCATGACAAGGCAGCGCATCGAGGATCAGAATCTGACGACGCTAGGCGAAGTGCTCGATCAGGCGGCTGGCGTGTATGTGCAGGTAGGAGCGCCGGGCATCAGCCCCGGATATACTTCCCGCGGTTACGATATGCGGGCGCAATACGACGGTGTTCCCGGTACCGGCACTATCGAGGCCACCAACGCCTTCGATATGGCGATGTACGATCGCATCGAGATCCTCCGTGGCCCTGCCGGCTTGCTGCAAGGTTCGGGTGAACCTGGCGGCGTAGTCAATCTTGTGCGCAAGCGGCCGCTTGACCACTTTGCATTAAGCGGAAGCCTGCAGGCGGGCTCCTGGAACAGCTATCGGGGCGATTTCGACATCAGCGCACCATTGACGCGCAATGGTGATTTGCGTGGACGCTTCGTGGTCGCCCATCAAGATAAGGATTTCTTCTACGACGTCTCGCATGATCGCCGCACGCTGGCCTACGGCGCTTTGGCCTACGATGTGACACCAAGCACGACCGTGACCTTGATGGGCTCGTTCCAGAAGGAGGACGGGAGGGGTATATTCTACGGCCTGCCGACGTATGATGACGGCAGCTTCCTCGATGTCCCACGTTCAACCTATCTGGGCGGCGATTGGAGCTTCAACGACACGCGCAAGCTCGACGGCGCGGTAGAGATCGAGCAGTCGCTCGGAGGCAGATGGACGCTCAAGGTGGCCGCGCATGCTTCAGACTGGGATTACGACCAGGCTTATGCGTATCCCTATACGACAATCAGCGGGGCCACCGGCAACGCCGGTTTCCTCTATGCTCGGACATACAACAACAACGACAAGGTCGGCGTCGATGTGCACGTCGAAGGTCCGATTGAACTTTGGGGCCGGGAGCATACCCTGCTTGCCGGCTACGCCTACGATAGATACGACAACGACTTTAAGCGTGGCTTCAACACAACAACAACCTCGGCCCTTAATCCAACGCTTCCCGAATCGCTGATTCCCGTTCCCAGCAGCGGGACCAGAACCGAACAAGCGCAGTCCGGATTTTACGCCACCGCTCGGCTCAAGATATTCGACCCGATAACTGTGGTGATCGGGGCCCGTGTATCGGATTACAAGGCGCGCACGCGTGGCATTGCTCCATCGACTCCCACCGATTGGTCGGTGAATAGTCAAGTCAAGGACAAGTGGGGCTTCAATGGCGCTGTGCTGTGGGACATCCAGCGCCATCTGACCGCATATGCCAGCTATGCCGACATCTTCGTGCCACAAACGACGATCGACATTTCCGGTAAAACGCTGGAGCCACGCGTCGGCGGGCAGGCGGAAGTGGGCCTCAAAGGTGAATATTTCGACGGACGCCTCAACGCTTCGATCGCTGCGTTCCGCTTGCGCGACCGTAACCGCTCGATGGTCGATCCAGACAATATCGGCTGTGGTGGAACGGGCGGCACCTGCTACATGGCTGCCGGCCTCGTGCGAAGCCAGGGCGTGGAAGCGGAAATCACCGGAAGCCCACTATCCGGGCTCGAACTTTCCGCCAGCTACACGCGCAATGATACCAAGGTTCTGCGGGCCAGCAACGGAGCCGGCGAAGGTCAGACATTCACGTCGACCATACCTCGGGACATGTTCAAGCTATGGGGTCGCTATACTTTCGACGAGCAGCAATTTCAGGGTTGGAATATCGGTTTCGGCCTGCGTGCTCAGAGCAGGACTTATACGACATTCAGCAATGGGTCTCTGATGGAGCAAGGCAGTTATGCAGTTGCCTCGGCGCAAATCGGATATCAGATCAATAATTCCTTCCATGCAACGCTGACGGTAAATAATATATTTGATAAAACTTATTACGCACGCATCAATTCAGCGGCTCAGTTGAACTATTTTGGCGAGCCGCGCAGCGTCACATTGACCCTGCGTGGCCATTATTGAGCGAGCCGAAGGCAAGGGAGCATGGTCGTGTTGATGCCGTGGCGGCAGGCATGGTGCGCCGCCACGGCCCCGGAGCGATTTCTCCGCGACAGAACTTGAGAATGATTCGCAAATCTGTCAGGTGAGGCTCCGGATGGCATCGTGGGGCTCGGGTGGAGTCGGCGTTGCCTGGAAGTCGGGGTCGTCGATGCTGGTTCCATTTCTTGTCATGCTGCGCGAGGGGATCGAGGCCGCCCTCATCGTCGGCATCGTCGCGAGCTATCTTCACCATGCCCGGCGCAAGGAGCTGATGCCGGCGGTCTGGGTGGGTGTCTTGCTCGCCAGCGCGCTCTCGCTGTTCGTGGGCGCGGCGCTGCAGCTGGTCGCCGCCGAGTTCCCGCAGAAGCAGCAGGAGCTGTTCGAAGGTGTCGTGGGCCTGGTGGCGGTGGTGCTGCTCACCTCGATGGTGTTCTGGATGCGCAAGGCGGCGCGGTCGATTAAGGGGGAGCTCCATGCCTCGATCGACCGGGCGCTAGCGCGAGAGAGCGGGCCGGCCTGGGCGCTGATCGGCATGGTCTTCCTCGCCGTGGCGCGGGAAGGGCTGGAATCGGTCTTCTTCCTCCTCGCGATCTTCCAGCAGAGCCAGGGCTGGGAAGCGCCCGTGGGCGCCCTGGCGGGGATTGCGCTGTCGATCGTCATCGGCATCGGCCTCTACAAGGGCGGCATCCGCCTCGATCTGCGGCGTTTCTTCCGCATCACCGGCGTGTTCATCCTGCTCGTGGCGGCGGGGCTGCTCGCCGGCAGCCTGCGCAAGTTCCATGAGGCGGGGATATGGAATGGCCTGCAGCAAGTGGTGGTGGACCTTTCCGAGGTGCTGCCCATGGACGGGCCGCTCGGCGCGGTGCTGTCCGGACTGTTCGGCTATCAGGCGGCGCCCGTGCTGGGCGAGGTGATCGTCTATGTCGCCTTCCTCGCCATCACGCTGTTCCTCTTCTTCCGTCCTCCGGCATCGCCCGCGATGACGCCCATCAAGGCCGGCCAATGACAAGCACCTCTTCCCCTCGCGCCATGCGCCTCGCGATCATCGGATCGGCCCTGCTGGTCGTGCTGGGGCTGCTCGCCTTCTGGTATGCCTCGAACCGCGCGGCGAAGGCGCCCCGGGCGGCCGGGGAGAACCAGGTCACCGTCACCATCCGCGGGAAGGTCTGCGATCCCAACGAGATCACCGTGCCGGCCGGTCGCACGACCTTCACCATCATCAACGCGACCGACCGCGCGCTGGAGTGGGAGATTCTCGACGGGGTGATGGTGGTGGACGAGCGCGAGAACATCGCCCCCGGCCTGCGCCAGACCATGACGGTGAAGCTCTCGCCGGGCGAGTACGACATCACCTGCGGCCTGCTCAACAATCCGCGCGGCAAGCTGCATGTCACGCCCTCCGCGGAATCGGACGCGGAAGCAGCCCGCCCCTCTCTGGTGGCCTATGTGGGGCCGCTGGCCGAATACCAGGTCTATCTGCTGACCGAAGCCGAAACGCTCGACGCCGCTGCGCAGGAGCTGGTCGCCGCGCTGAAGGCCGGGCAGCTGGACAAGGCGCGGGCGCTCTATGCCGCCGCGCATCAGAGCTATGTGCGGATCGAGCCGGCGGCGCAGCTGTTCGGCGACCTCGAATCGCGGCTGAACGCGCGGGCCGATTATTTCGAGAAGAAGGAAGCCGATCCCGCCTTCCTCGGCTTCCGGCGCATCGAGCACGGGCTGTTCGGCGGCGGAGACACCAAGGGGCTGGGCGCCGTGGGCGACCGGATGCTGGCCGATATCGCAACGCTCAACGAACGCCTCGCGGCACTGGAGCTGAAACCCGAACAGTTGGCAGACCTTGCCGAAAAGCAGCTTCGGCGGCTTTCGGACTCGCTTGCCGCCCCTGCGGCCGACGACAGCCCGGCCGACCTGCAGGCCTCGTTCGAAGGAACGGGAAAGATCGCCGAACTGCTTTCGCCGCTGCTCGCCAAGGCCGATCCCAAGCTCGATGCGACGTTCAAGGCGGACCTCGCGGCTTTCGACAAGGCGCTGGCCCCCTTCCGCGCTGGCGAGTCCATGCGGCCGGTGAAGCTCGATGCCGGGCAGCGCCAGGCCATGGCCAGGATCGTCGCCAAGTTGGCCGCCGACTTCGCGAAGACCAACGCGGCCCTCGGGCTGACCTGAAGGCTCGCGGAATGACCAGGCAGACGGCGAACATCGACCAGCAGCAGCCGGAATCCCCGGATCGCCGCCGGCTGCTCGGCGTCGGTATCGGGGCGCTGGCGGCAATGCCAGTGGCCGCGCTCGCCCAATCGGGCGGGAGCGTCAGCGATGCGGCACAGTCCGAAGGCAGCCATGTCGCCGATGCGCCGACGAGCAGCCACACCCAGGATCGGGTGGAGTTCCGCGGGCGCCATCAGGCAGGCGTCACCACCCCACGGCCGACGGCCGGCATGCTCGCCTCGTTCTACGTGCTGGCGGAGACGGTCGATGATCTCGAACGGCTGTTCCACATCCTCACGGACCGGATCGCCTTCCTCACCATGGGCGGCCGCCAGCCCGACCTCGATCCCAAGCTGCCGCCGGCCGGGTCGGGCATCCTGGGCCCGGTCGTCCAGCCCGACGCGCTGACGATCACGGTCTCGCTAGGCGCATCGCTGTTCACCGGCGATCTGGGGCTCGAAGCGCTCCGGCCACGCCATCTCACGCAGATGGAGGCGCACCCCAACGACGCGCTGGATCCGGCGCTGTGCCATGGCGACCTTTCGATCCAGTTCTGCTCCAACACGCCCGACACGAATATCCACGCGCTACGCGATATCGTGAAGAACACTGCCGACCTGCTCGTCCTCTTCTGGAAGCAGGAGGGCACGGTGCCGCCGATCCCGGCCGTGCCGGGCCAGCCTTCGGAAAGCGCGCGCAACTTCCTCGGCTTCCGCGACGGCTCCGCCAACCCGGACTCGAACGACGAGGCGTTGATGGACCGGATCGTCTGGGTCCGGCCAGACCAGGGAGAGCCGGATTGGGCCGTCGGCGGTAGCTACCAGGCGGTGCGGATCATCCGCAACTTCGTCGAGCGGTGGGACCGCACGCCGCTCGGCGAGCAGGAGGCGATCATGGGGCGCCTCAAGGCCAGCGGCGCACCGATGGATGGCGGCACGACCGAGCATGACGTGCCCGATTACAGCAGGGACCCCAAGGGCGAGAAGACGCCGCTCGATGCGCATATCCGGCTCGCCAATCCGCGCACGGCGGAAAGCGAGGCCAATCTCATCCTTCGCCGCCCTTTCAACTATTCGAACGGCGTGACCAAGTCGGGGCAGCTCGAGATGGGGCTGCTGTTCATCTGCTACCAGGCCGATCTCGAAGCCGGCTTCCTCACCGTCCAGCGCCGCCTCGATGGCGAACCGCTCGAGGAATATATCAAGCCGATCGGCGGCGGCTTCTTCTTCACCCTGCCGGGCGTGCGCGACGAGAAGGACTGGATCGGCCGATCGCTGATCGAAGCGCACCGCAAGGCATGACCCCCTTCCACCGATAGTCCGAGGATCCCGATGTTCCAATTGTCCCGCCGCAGCCTTCTAGCCGCCCTCGCCACAGCACCCCTGCTGCCCGGTATCGCCCGCGCGCAAGCGAAGCCTTCGCCGCTTCAGCTTGTGAGGCCCGTCGCGCAATATAAGATCTATGTGACGCAGAACGTCCGCAAGCTGGTCGCGGACACGCGCGTTTTCGTGGCGGCGGTCAAGGGCGGGAAGATCGCGGAGGCGCAGCGCCTCTACGCACCCACCCGGACCAGCTATGAGAAGATCGAGCCGGTCGCCGAGCTGTTCAGCGATCTCGACGCGGCGATCGATTCCCGCGCGGACGATCACGAACGGCGGGAGCGGGACCCGGCCTTCGGCGGCTTCCATCGCATCGAATATGCGCTCTGGGTCGAAAAGAGCACACGCAATGTCGGCCGGGTCGCCGACAAGCTGATGTCCGACGTGCTGGCACTGCAGACCCGCCTGACCCGCCTGACCTTCCCGCCCGAGAAGGTGGTGGGCGGTGCGGCGGTCCTGATGGAGGAAGTGGCGGCGACCAAGATCTCGGGCGAGGAGAACCGCTACAGCCGGACGGACCTCTACGACTTCCAGGCGAATTTCGAAGGGGCCTACAAGATCGTGACCTTGCTGCGCCCGCTGGTCGAGAGGCAGAACCGGGCCTTCGCCACCAAGACCGAGGCCAATTTCAAGGCGGTGTTCGACACGCTGGCCAAATATCGCACGGCAGGCGGCGGCTTCGTCTCCTATGTGCAATTGTCCGAACGGGATCGCCGCCTGCTGGCCGGCAAGGTCAACATCCTGGCCGAGGATCTCTCCAAGCTTCGCGGCATGCTGGGATTGAACTGAGGCGCCCTCGGCCCGCAATCGTCACCCCCGGCTTTCGCGGGGTGACGATATGGGCGGAGGAAGGCAGCTCAGGGCTTGATCACGGCGCAGGCGACCCGATCGCCGGCCCCGCCGATGGGCTGGGTCGAATAATCGTCCGGATTGGCGTGGATCACCAGCGAGGCGCCGTCCGCGTCGAGCAGCGGGGGAAGATCGCTGCCTTCCCCGAGCGAAACGAGCGTCGAATAAAGCTCGACCGTCGCGGTTCCGTCCGCGCCGACATAGATGTTGGGCAGGTCGCCCGCATCATTGGCCTGCGGGTTCAGCAGGCCATGCACCACGGGGGTCTCGCCATGGACATGGCTGCCGGCGCTGGTGAACTTCGGCGCGCTGCAATCGCCTTTCTCGTGGAAATGCGCTCCGTGCCAGCCGGGGGTGAGGCCCGTCGCCTCGATCCTCAGGATGACGCCTTTCGGCGCCGCCGTCACGGTAACGGTGCCGGCGCGCGTTCCATCGGCGGCGATCAGCTCGCCTTTGGCGGCCTGCGCGACGGCAGTGGAAGGCAGGATGGCGACCGCAAGCAGCGGGGCGGTCAGGGCGGCGAGGCGGATGCGAGTCATCTTTATTCCTTCCGGTTCGGCAATCGGGGCTTTTTGCCAGGCCGGCATTGTATCGTTCGGCCCTTCGAAAAGACAGTTAAGATTCATTCGCAAAAATCGTCAATCCCTTGCGCGCGCTGCCGTAATGTCTGGGTTCGCTTTACCGGAGGTTGGCGGTGGCGGGCAGATGCGGGCGCGCTTAATCCCACGTGGTGGGCGCCTCTATCGCATCGTCCGCAATCTCGCGATCGACATTTTCCGATCCTCCAGCCCATACCGGCGGGCGGACGAGGGCCAAAACCGAAGACGCTTCACCACCCCCTTCACCGGCGCAGCCGCCGGCACGGGAACTTTCATCACAACACGATGCAGGCACGGAGATCGCTTCCGTGCCTGCATTCCGGTCACAGGTGCCTGTTGAAGAACGGCACCAGCTTCGCGACCGCCTTGGCCACCGGCTCGGGCTGGTCGTAGAGGTCGTAATGCGTCGCGCCTTCGACCACGAACAGGTCCTTTTCGCCCTTCACGCGCTCATAGAGTTCCTGCCCGTCCCTCAGCGAACCGAACGCGCCGGGCACGGAGCCGGCGATGATCTGGATCGGCTGGGTCAGCAGTTCCTCCACCAAGTGAAAGGCGTCGAAGGCGATCACGCTGGCGAGGCTGGTGAAGCGCAGCTTGTTCGGCGAGCAAGCGTTCTGCCCGCGGGGCGTCCGGTAGTAGTCGACGGCCTGCGAGACATCGACCTCGGTGATGCCGGCCGCGTCGCGTTCCTCCGGCGAGTTCGGGATCCAGTTGTTGATGAGCGGTTCGGCGCCCCGCGCCTCGGCAGTGCGCTGCTTGCCGATCGCATCCAGCGTGGCGAACACCTCGCCTTCGCGGTTCAGGCGGCCGATATTCGCGCCCACCACCGTGCCCACCGCCTTGATGCGGCGTTCCGTCATCGCGGCGTTCACCGCATAGCCGCCGCCGGCGCAGACGCCCAGCACGCCGATCTTCTCCTCATCGACACAGGGCAGCGTCACCAGATAATCGACGGCGCAGCGCACATCCTCGACGCGGGTCGCCGGGTCTTCGATATAGCGCGGCTCGCCGCCGCTCTCGCCCTGGAACGAGGCGTCGAAGGCGATGGTGACGAAGCCCTGCTCGGCCAGCTTCGCGGCATAGAGGCCGGCTGTCTGGCCCTTGCAGCTGCTGCCGGGATGGACGCAGACGATCGCCGCATAGGTTTTGCTCTCGTCGAAGTCCGCCGGGAAATGCAGCTCGGCTGCGACATCCCAGGTTCGGTTCTTGAAGGTAACGGATTGCATCTCTGGTGTCCTTCCTCATTCGGATAACCAGAACATAGCGTTCTTCCTCACTTTCGATTAGATAGGGCAATCAGGATGCCATGATTAGCTGAGCTTATGAATGTCGCATGAGAATCTCCGCGATCTGAACGCCTTCGCCACCGTCGCGGAGGAAGGCAGCTTCACGCGCGCGGCGGCCCGCATCGGCGTGTCGCAATCGGCCCTCAGCCAGACCATCCGGGCGCTCGAGGAGCGGGTAGGCATCCGCCTGCTCAACCGTTCGACCCGCAGCGTCGCACCGACGGAAGCGGGCGAGCGCCTGCTTGCGCGGGTCCGGCCGGCGCTCAGGGAGATCGACGAAGGGCTGGCGCAACTGAGCGAATTGCGGGAGAAGCCGGCGGGCACGATCCGCATCACGGCGGACGAGTTTGCCGTCCACCACATCCTTTGGCCGGCGATCGAACGCTTCCTGCCCGATTACCCGGACATCGTGATCGAGATCATTACCGATTACGGCCGCACGGACATCGTCAGCGACCGCTATGACGCCGGCGTGCGGCGCGGCCGGCTGGTCTCCCAGGACATGATCGCGGTGCCGATCAGTTCCGACATCCACATGGCCGTGGTGGGGGCGCCATCCTATCTGGCGAAGCGCCCCTCGCCGAAGTCTCCGCAGGACCTGATCGGGCATTCCTGCATCAATCTGCGCCTGCCCAATCACGGCGAATTCTTCGCCTGGACATTTCAGAAAGGCGGCAAGGAACAGCGCGTCAAGGTGGAAGGCCAGCTCGTGTTCAGCGCGCTGCCGGCGGTGCTGACGGCAACGCTGGCCGGCTTCGGGCTCGCCTATATGCCGGCGGCGATGATCAAGCCCTTCGTGGAAACGGGGCAGCTCGTCGAGGTCTTGATCCCCTGGCGCCAGACCTTCGAGCGTTACCACCTCTATTATTCGAACCGGCGGCACACATCCCCCGCATTCTCCCTGCTGGTGGATGCCCTGCGATACAGGGGATAGCCACGCGGGTCTGCCCCCCCCCCCCCGCGCGACCGAGATCAGCGCGAAGGGGCCCAGATCCAGTCGATCAGGTCTTCCGGTTCGCTCTGCGGAGCCGCCGGGCGCCAGTTCGCCGCCTCGTTCGCATCGCCCGTCCCCACATATTCGGCCACGGAGGGATAGGCATAAAGCGGGCGCGTGCGCTTTATCGAGCCATCACCGTTGAGCTGCGTGGCGATAACGCCGTCGGGCGCCGTTCCCTTCTCGACCCAGGCCACGATGGCGGACAGGAAGTCGAACGTGTTGGGCGCGTCCCCGCCCCGGCAATGGCCCATCCCCGGCACCATGAACACACGAAACCAGCCACGGGTGGCATCCAGCCCTCCCTGCCGCCGCCAGACACGCTCATAGAGGTCGAGGAGCCCGCCGGGAGGGATGCCGTCAGCCCAGCCGTGATAGGCGATCATCTTGCCGCCCTTCCCCTCGAAAGCGGACAGGTCGGGCTCGGCCCGTGGCGGAACGGCATCGAGCAGGGCGGCCTGCGGCTCCACCGCCGCGATGTCCTTATCCCAGTCGAAATCGCGATAATGGATGTTCCGCCGCGCTTCCGGGAAGACGAGATGCCTGAGGGACACTTCCGTCACGTCGAGATTGCTGCGCCCGTTCCAGAACAATTCGCTGCCATAGGGCGCACCGCCGGGGCTGAGGCGCTGCCCGGCCGAATTGCGCGGGCCATCATAGACGGCGATTGCCGCCAGCACCTGGGCCCTGGTCAGGCAATCCCCGGCATCAGCGCCCGGAGGACATTCCAGAGAGCGCGGATCGAAGACGCAGCGACGAGGATCGGAGATGATGCCGTCTTCCAGGCCGTCCTGCCCATCGCACTCGCCCATCACGGCGCGGTGTAGCAGTTCCAGCTTTGCCTTGGTGAAGATCTCGCGATCATCGGCATCCAGCATGTGCCAAGCATTCCAGTTGTTCTGGATCGCACCCTGGCGCACCGGAAAGGCCATATCGCCGGCAACGATGCCGTCGAAGTCGCCCGGATAGTTGTAGGCGCTGGACAGCCCTTCGCGTCCTCCGGTGGAACAGCCCTGGAAATAGCTCTTCCCCGGGGCGTGGCCGTAATAGGCTGCGATAATGGCCTTCGAAGCCATTGCGACCAGATGGGTCGAGCGCTTGCCGTAATCCGCGCGCAATTCGGGCACCTCGGCCCAGAACGCGTTGGTCCAGTAATGGCCGATATGGCCCATGTTCTGCGCCGCCACCGCGAAATCGCGCGTCTGGGCTTCCCCGCAGCGCTCGATCTGGACGGCGCCGCACAACCCGCCGCAGCCGGCCTGATAATACCGGCCGTTCCAGCTCTGCGTGGGAAGCCGCAGAGTGAAGCCGATCTGCGGCGCGATCACCCCTTCCACTTCGCAGAATTCCTTGAAGGAGGCCGATGCGGGAACGACCTTTGCGCGAGTGATGGACAAGGGCTCGCCCGCGATGGGCCCGATATCGAGACGGGCCAGCTGCTCGCACTCCAAGGCGCCTTTCAGCTGCGCATCGAGCGCTGCGGGAGCAGGGGGCGGCGACTTCGCCTGCACCGGCTGCGAGAAGAGCGTCAGCGCAAGCGCCAGCCAAAAGAACATCCTCATCTGGAACCCCTTTTCCCACGGGACCCTTCTCCGGCCCGTCAATCTGCCTTTCCCGCAAGCCGGCTTCCGCCCCATTCCCGCTTGGACGGGGCGGAAGCGTCCGGCCTAGAATGCGTAGCGCGCCATCACGCCGATCGTGCGAGGGCGATTGGTGCTGCGCCCCGCAACATTCGTGGTGCTGTCGTTCCAGTCGATCGCGCCGGCCGTGTCGGTCACATTATTGGCAAAGACGCGGAAGGTGGCTGGGCCGGCCGCGAAGTTCACGCCCAGGTTGAGCAGGCTGAAATCCCCGATCGCCCGATAGCCCGCGAATTCCTCGTTGAAGGCGTTGTAGGACTTGCCCACATAGCTGAACGTCGCGTCGAGCGTCGTCCGCACGCCCGCGACGATCTCGCCCGGAATTTCATATTGGGCCGCGGCGGTGAAGGTGAATTCGGGAATCTTCGGGATGCGGTCATCCTTGTAGCCGAGCGGCGGCAGCTCGACGAAGAGGTCCCGATCGGCCAGCTCCTGATCCTTGCTCAGCTTCGCGCTCATGTATTGCTCAGCTTCGCGCTCATGTAATTGCCTGCCAGGCTGAGCGTGAAATGATTGTCCGGCCGCAGCAGCACTTCCAGCTCCACGCCGTCGATACGGGCATCGGTGCCGTTGGCGATATAGGATACCGCCCCGGTGGCGGATGAGCCGGGAACCTGGATGTCCTTCCAATCCATGTGGAAATAGGTCGCGTTCACGGTGAGCCGCCGGTCAAGGAAGGACATCTTGACCCCGCCTTCCAGGCTCAGCACCGTGTCGGGGCCGAAGCTCGTCGGAATGACGATGCCGAGCTGGGCGGCGCTGTTGAAGTTGTTGATGCCGCCCTGGCGAAAGCCGGTGGCGGCGCGGGCATAGATCAGCTTGTCCGGATCGATCTCGTAGGCGAGCGAGCCGCTCCAGGTCACTTTCTTCTGGGTGTCGTGCGCATCGAGCCCGACCGTTGTCTCCGTCTGCACCGGGCCGCCATAGGCGGGCGGGGTAGCGGGCGGGATGCTGGCCTGGAATGCCTGCTTGGTGAGCGCGATATCGTGCAGCCGCGCTTCGAAATAGCGGATGCCGGCGCTTGCGGTCAGGCGATCGGTCAACTCGTATTCGGCGTTCGCGAAAAGGGCGACCGACTTCACTTTGTTCACCGTGCCGGTGGAATAAACCAGCGACTTGGCGCCGGCGGAATCGATATCGGCGATACATTCGGCGTGATAGAGGCAGAGCGATATGCCGGTCACCTTGTCGGCGATCTTCACGGTCATCTCGGTCTCGCTCTTGTCGTGAATGTAGGATCCGCCCACGACGAAGTTGAAGGGCCCGTCGAAGTTCGAGTTGAAGCGAACTTCGGACGAGAAGACGCTGCGATACTGATACTGATCGCCCCTGATCGGACCCAGCGGCACCAGCTCGCCGGTCGACTGGTACAGCGGAATGTCGACCAGGCCGAAGGCTACGCCGCTGCCGGTAAGAGCGAAGGATGTATCGTAATCGATGTCGTAGTTCGATGCGGTCGCGGTGAGCGTGCCGATGCCCGTGTCGATCTCCGCGGTCGCGCCGTAGATCTGCACGGTATTGGAGATTTCCGGCCTGGCGGGATCGGTGAAGACCCGGCTCGCCGCCACTCCGCCCGATGCGGGCGGGACCACCTTGCCCCTGAGGAACGGGGCCCCGCTGACGATGGTGAGCGGGGCCAGCACGCCCGAGCTCGCCTCCGGCGTATCGACGGACGGCCCGTCCACGTCGAGTTCCTGGCGGGTATAGAACGCGTCGAGGGTGACGTTGCTGCTGGGGGTGTATCGAAGCGCGAAGCGACCGCCGATCTTGTCGCTGGTGTTCGAATCCTTCACGAAGGTGACACCGTTCACCCCGAAATAGCCATCGATATAGCCGCCGGAGCGATCGTACCAGAACACCCCGCGCGCAGCGAGAACGTCCGGCACGAGCGGCACGTTCAACACCGCTTCCCCGCCGTAATTCGTTCCGCCTTCATGCGTGTCGCTGACATTGGCGGAGATATGCCCGCCGAAAGCGGTCGCGTCGGGCTTGTTGGTGATGATGCGGACGGTGCCGCTCATGGAGCTTGCGCCGAACAAGGTGCCTTGGGGGCCCTTCAGAACCTCCACCCGCTCGATATCATAGGCGCCGATATCCGGGGTGCGTCCCCCGCCCGAGCCGAAGTTGACCCCGTTGATCACGGTCTCGTCGAGATAGAAGCCGACGGTGCTGACCCCCGGGGATTGGACGCCGCGGATGATGAGCTGGAGATCGGCATCGCCATTCTTCGCGAATTGCAGGGATGGCGTAAGCCGGGCGACATCCTCGAACGAACGCACGTTCTGCCGTTCCAGCGTCTCCCCGGTGACGACGCTGATGGCGGCTGGAACCTCCTGCAGCGTGACCGCGCCTCTCTTGGTGGCGGTGACGAGAATCTCGTCACCGAAGCCGGACGCAGCAGGCGCCTCACCGGTTTCGGAAGCGGTCTGCGCCGAGACCTGGTTCGATGCCAACGCCAGGAAGGACACGCCGCATGCGGAAAGCGCCTTGAACAGAAAACCAACCCTCATCGTGAAGCCCCCGTCTCAGAATTGGCGCGCCGCGGAACCGTGGAAAGCGGCAGCGCCAAATTGTATGTCAATTTCAATAGACATTATGATCCGCGAGGCAACAAGCGAGCGATCGGAAAAATCCGAATTGACGCCGGCGATGAGGAGAACGTGCAACAGTCTTTTCGTGGAAAGGATCATAAAATCCATTGCGTTCAGCCAGATACGCGAAAGCAAGGAAACTGCCCCATCCCCTCGCTGAAGGGGATAAATGGCCTGATAATATTGTCTAGCAATCATATTGCCACGCTTTCGCCAATGGGTATAGTGCCCACTTTCTCAGCGGCGACAGGGGTAACAATGAGCATCGCAAAATATATGCTGGGCCTGTGCCTGGCATTGAGCTTCGCGCAGCCGGCTGCTGCCAAGGCGGCTTCCTCTATTCCTTCGGCACCTCTCGACAGGAATACTGGTGCCGCAATGGAATGTGCGGCGCTGAAGCACACCGATTTCAGCGCGATCCCCGGCGCGGCGACCACCATCAGTTCCGCTTCCATCGTGGAAGCCACTCCGGGAGCCAAGGAATACTGCAAGGTGGAGGGCGTCATCGTCCCGCAGATCGGTTTCGAAATCCGTCTTCCTACGCAGAGCTGGAACGGTCGCTATTTCCAGACGGGATGCGGCGGGATGTGCGGAGACGTCATGACCGATCGCTATTGCGGCGATGCGCAAGCGAAAGACTTTGTGGTCGCGGCCCATGACATGGGGCACAAAGGCGGCCCCTGGGACGGGGCGCCCTGGGGAGCGAATCCGGAACAGCGGGAGGATTTCGCCAAGCGCTCCACCCATGTGATGTCGGTGGTCGCGAAGAAAGTGATCGCAGCCTATTACGGCCGTACCGCCGCCCACAGCTATTTCCGGGGTTGCTCCACGGGCGGCCGCGAAGCGCTCGGCCTCGCCCAATTCTATCCGGAGGACTTCGACGGGATCATCGGAGGCGATTTCGCCATGCCCATCCGGCAGGGCGCCATAGCCAACACCTGGGACGCGCAGCACCTGCTGGACGAGCACAACGCCGATATCTTTTCCGACGAGAAGATCCAGCTGCTCCACAAGGCGGTGATGGCGGCCTGCGACAAGCTCGACGGGGTGGAGGATGGCCTGATGGCCGATCCGCGCAAATGCCGGTTCGATCCGAAAACCTTGCAATGCCCGCCCGGAAAGGACGGAAGCGCCTGCCTGACGGCCAGGCAGGTCGAGGCGGCAATCGCCCTGTATGATGGCCCTCGCAACAGCAAGGGCGAACGCCTCACGCCCGGAGGACGGGCCCTGGGCAGCGAACTCGCCTGGCTGGGAGGAGCCTATGGCGGCGGCGCGAGCCGGACCGCGATTTCGGAAGGCACGCTCAGGAATCTCGCCTTTGCCGAAACCCGCCCCGATTTCGGCTATCGCGATTTCGACTGGGACAGGCATGTCGCCGAAGTCGAAACGCAAGTCGCGGAGTTCGATGTGATGGCGCCCCGTACGGCGCCTGACCTTACCGCGTTCCAGAAAGCCGGCCGCAAGCTTATCCTGTATCACGGATGGTGGGATCCGGGCGTGCCCGCGGTCGGCACCCTCGATTATTACGCCCAGGTCTACACCCGGCAGGGTGGCCTCGAAGCCACGCAGGACTGGTTCCGGGTGTTCATGGTCCCCGGCATGTTTCATTGCCGCGGCGGTGATGCGCCGAACCAGTTCGACATGCTCGGCGCAATGGTCGCCTGGGTCGAGCAAGGCAGGAAGCCCGATGGCATTGTCGCGACCCAGATGAATGAGGACGGGAGCGTGAACCGCACCCGCCCGCTTTATGCCTATCCGGGATTTGCCGAATATGCCGGAACCGGAGACGTGAACGACGCCGCCAATTGGCGCCGGGGAGAACCCGAGGCGCAGCCGGAAGACCTGATCGACTGGATCTGGGCGCCGGCAAGATAGGAATGGCTTCGCATCGGGAAGCATCCATCCCGATAAGGTGCTGGGAACGAGCCTGTTGAAGAGCAAGCTCTTCGGCAGGCTCGACCGGCCTCCGGAAGCCCCGGCTCGGCCTTTTCAACACCCGCGTTCCCTTGCCTGGAACCGGCCATCCGCCCGGGCATGATCCAGGCCAGGTTTCACCCTGTCGCCGGGAACCATTCGGCGGGATGAAGTGTTTCCCTTGGCGGAGAGCGCGGAGTTCAGCCCAACCTAAATCGACATGCCCGGCTTCGCGCTGCGCCCAAAAGATTGGGGAGAACTGCGATGCCGAAATCGGATGCTTCACCAAGCCTCATCAACGCGCTCCATCATCACTCGCCCGGAACCGGGAAGCCGGATTCCGAGACAAATATCGGCCGGGGTGGTGAGTTGCATCAGGATGTGCCGGCCAAGGCGGACCACGGCGACGGACTGGCCCATCTGACCGACAATTTCGGCCATCGCATCGCCGACAACCAGAACAGCCTGCGCGCAGGGGAACGCGGCCCGACGCTGCTGGAAGACTTCGTCCTGCGCGAGAAGATCTTCCATTTCGATCATGAGCGCATCCCCGAACGCATCGTGCACGCGCGCGGATCGGGCGCGCATGGCGTGTTCGAATGCACGAAGGCCATTCCCGCGCTGACGAAAGCGTCGATCTTCCAGGAGAAAGGCAACAGCTGCCCGGTATTCGTCCGCTTCTCCACCGTCGCAGGCGGCGCGGGGTCGATCGACACGCCGCGCGACGTGCGGGGCTTCGCCGTCAAGTTCTATACGGACAGCGGCAACTGGGACCTGGTCGGCAACAACATCCCCGTCTTCTTCATCCAGGACGCGATGAAATTCCCCGACCTCGTCCACAGCGTGAAGATGGAGGCGGATCGCGGCTATCCGCAGGCGGCTTCGGCGCACGACACCTTCTGGGATTTCATCAGCCTGATGCCAGAATCGATGCACATGATCATGTGGGCCATGTCGGACCGGGCGATCCCGCGCTCGCTCAGAATGATGGAAGGGTTCGGCGTCCACAGCTTCCGCCTGGTCAACGCCAAGGGCGAAGGGCATTTCGTCAAGTTCCACTGGAAGCCGGTGCTGGGCATCGAATCGACCTGCTGGGACGAGGCGGTGAAGATCGCGGGCGCCGATCCCGATTTCCACCGTCGCGACCTGTTCGAGGCGATCGCGTCGGGCGACTATCCGCAATGGGATTTCGGCATCCAGGTCTTCGATGAGGCATGGGCGGCGAAGCAGCCTTATGACGTGCTGGACGCCACCAAGCTGATCCCGGAGGACGAGATCCCGGTCGAGATCGTCGGCCGCATGACGCTCAACCGCAACGTCGACAATTTCTTCGCCGAGACCGAGCAAGCCGCCTTCCTGCCCAGCAACCTCATCCCCGGCATCGACTTCACCAACGATCCGCTGCTGCAGGGGCGGCTGTTCTCCTATCTCGACACGCAGAAATCGCGGCTGGGAACCGCCAATTTCCACCAGATTCCGATCAACGCGCCCAAATGCCCGTTCCACAATTTTCAGCGCGACGGGATGATGCAGACGCTGGTGCCCGCCGGCCGCGCCAATTACGAACCGAACAGCCTGGCCGAAGCGGGCGAGTTCGGCGGCCCGCGCGCCTGCCCCGAAACCGGCTTCACCTCCTTCCCCATCGATGACGAGCGCAACGATCCATCGCGGAAGCTGCGCGTGCGGGCGGAGCTGTTCGCCGACCACTACAGCCAGGCGCGGATGTTCTATCGCTCGCAGACGGAAAGCGAGCAGGCCCACATCGCCTCGGCCCTCGTCTTCGAACTGTCCAAGGTGCAGCTGGAGCATGTTCGGGAGCGGATCGTCTCGCGTCTGCGCAATATCGACGAGGAGCTGGCGAAGCGGGTCGCCGCCGGACTTGCCATCGACCTGCCCGAGAAAGCGAAGGCGGCGAAGGAGCCGATCGGCATGGAGCCGTCCGACGCCCTCTCGATCCAGAAGCAGGCGAAGCAGACGCTCAAGGGCCGCAAGATCGGCATCCTCTTCGCGGAAGGCTCGGACAAGGCCGCGATCGACACGCTCAAGGGCGCGATCGAGAAGGCCGGCGGCACCCCCTTCCTCGTCGCGCCCAAGGTCGGCGGGATCAAGGTCAAGGGCGGCACGCTCAAGGCCGACGGACAGCTTGCCGGCTCGCCTTCCGTGCTGTTCGATGCGGTGGCGTCGATCCTGATGCCCGATCAGGCCAAGACGCTGGCGGAGGACGGCGCGGCGGTGCAGTGGTTCATGGACGCCTATGGCCACTGCAAGACGATCGCGCATTGCAAGGGGACGCAGGTGCTACTCGACAAGGCGCATGTGGAGCCGGACGAAGGCGTCGTTCCCATCGAGGATTTCATGAAAACCGGCGTGAAGCGGCATTGGGCGCGCGAGCCCAAAGTGCGCGATCTCGCTTGAAAAAGAGGGTGACATGGCAACACAGACAATCGGAACCCGTGCTCCGAAACGCAAATCCCCGCATGCCGCCAAGGCGGACGCCGTGGCAAAGGCCAAGGTGCTGGCGCCCGGCATCGCCGCTCGCATCGGAAGCACGCCGAAGACCAAGTTCCGGGGAGATCCCGACGTGTTCGGCAGGTTGGTCGAGGATCATGACCGGCATCGCGCCCTGTTGGCGATGATCGAGGAGACCGAGGGCAGGTCACCGGATCGCGAGACGCTGTTCGAGGAACTGGTGAAGGAGCTCAAGGCGCATGCGGCGGCCGAGGAGCAGGCGCTGTGGTCCACGGTGCTGCGCGATCCCGAAACCACCGATTTCGCGCGACATGCCATCGCCGAGCACAAGGAGATCGACGACATGCTTGCCGACCTCGCCGCGCGCGACATGGCGTCATCCGGCTGGCTGCGGCGCTTCGCGGGATTGAAGGACGAATATCTCCATCACATTCGCGAAGAGGAGCAGGAGCAGTTCGTGGCGGCGGAGAAGCATCTGAGGCCGACCGACGTCCGGCACATGCGCCGCGTCTTCAACAGCCGGAAGAAGGAAGAGAAGGCCGCCGCCAGGATCGAGAAGAAGATCAAGCTGAAGGATTGAAGATCGCTAATCGGCCGGAAGGGCAATCCCATGTTCACCCAGCTCAATCCGCCGATTCCCCTCCATGTGATAGGAAAAGGGGACGGCTACGCCATCGGGCTCATAGATTACAGCCCGGAACATAATCTCATATGGGTAACGGCCCTGAACGACAGCGGCGAAATCTGGTGTGCGCCCAATCCCATCGTCCGGCTGGGGAAGAACTGGACGATGGGGCGATATCTCGAGACGGAACGAGAGCAGGCCTGCCACTGCACGGACGATGTTGCCGTCGGACCGGTTTCCGTCACCCGGCCCGCAAGCGATATCACCGGCGCCGACGGGGCGAGCGCCTGATCCGCCTCAAACCCTCGCGCCAGTGCTTGCGCAGGCCGCGTTCGCCGATCGGGTCGAGGAAGCTGTCGGCGCTTTCGGGATCGAGCAATTCGTTGTCGGCGATGAAGCGATCCAGCGGCCCCGGCTTGACGAGATCGAGCAGTTCGAGCGTCTTGCCGCTGCCGCGCAAGGCCTCGATCGCATCCACCAGCGAGGCGCGCTGATCGAACTCGCGCTCGAATGTGCCGGGCTCCACATCGAGATGCTCGGCGATCAGCCGCGTGCGCAGGCGTGCAATCTCAGGGGGCGTATCGCGGTTCGCTGCCAATGCGGCATCGATCACCACGTCGCATTCGCTGTCCAGCCCCAGCGAGCGATTGTTCAGGTTGGACGAGCCGATGCGCAGCAGGCGATCATCGACGATCGAAACCTTGGCGTGGACGTAGATGTCCGCACCCTGCCGCGTCACGGGCACATAGATGCGGAAGCGGTTGTGCCGGTCGACCTTGCCGATCTCCCGCGCCAGGCGGACGCGCGCCGCGTCCATCGCCTTCTGTTCGAGCCAGCCATCCGCCGTGCGCGGCATGACCATGATGAATTCGGGCGGATCATCCTCTTCCAGCCGCCTGGAGATCGCCGCCGCCAGCTTGGCTGAGGTGAAATACTGGTTCTCGAAATAGATGAAGCGCTTCGCCGCGGCGATCATGTCGAGATAAAGCGCCTCGATCTCGCGGATCTCGCTGGCATCCTTGTATTCCGCGCGCGTCCGCGCGACGGCCACTTCCACATTCTCGAACTGCACGGGCAGATCGTCGGGCCAGAGCGGATCATCGCCGGGCGTCACAGGATCCAGATCGGTCTCGGTCGCGCGATGCCATCGGTCGCTGCCAAGCTCGCCGAGGGCCGAGGCGACCGGCCCGCCCAGCATCATGGTCACGTCATGCCAGGGCGAATAGCGCTTGCCGCCGGGAAGTCGCCGCCGCTTGTCGTCATCGATATGGTCCGGGGTATCCCAGCGCGCCGTCGAAATATCGATGCCGCCGCAAACCGCCAGCTGATCGTCGAGCACGACGATCTTCTGGTGATGGCTGCATCCCGGCGGATGCGCGCTGTCGAAACGGAAATCGATCGCCTTCGTGCGTTGCCATTTCCACAGCATCCACGCGGCCCTTGGCCGCAGGAACTGCTTCTTTGCGCCGAAGCTCCATTTGAGGATGGCGATGCGCCGCCCCGGCCGCTGCCTGGCGAGCGAGAGGAAGAACCCGCCCAGCGTCTCGCCCGATCGGCCCTTGCCCGGCTCCAGCGAGATGCGCGTGTCGAAATCCCAACCGATCACGAGAATGCGATGCTGCGCCGCCGCCATCGCCTCGCGCACGAGGTGGTAATAATCCGCGGCATCCACGATCACCGATGCCTGCCGGCATGCCTCGATCCGCCAGCAATTCCGGCCGACAGCGACAACAGGTTCCATCCCGATATCCCCTCCCATCACGTATCGTATCATTGGCGGCATCGCCTTTCGGAGATCATCCCGCCGGACCGCCGAAGCTACCATCGCCCCTATCGAAGCGCCATCCGCCTCTCTTGAACATCGGAGTTCGAGAACATATATAGAACACATGACGCAATTGAACGTTGCAGAGCGGCTCGAAATCCTCGCAGATGCCGCAAAATACGACGCATCCTGCGCTTCTTCCGGCACCAGCAAGAGGGACAGCCGGGATGGCAAGGGGCTGGGCTCCACCGAGGGCATGGGGATCTGCCACGCCTATGCGCCAGACGGGCGCTGCATCTCCCTGTTGAAGATCCTGCTGACCAATCACTGCATCTTCGACTGCCATTATTGCGTGAACCGCAAGAGCTCGAACATACGGCGCGCGCGGTTCACGCCGAGGGAAGTCGTGGAGCTGACGCTGAGCTTCTACCGCCGCAATTACATCGAAGGATTGTTCCTCTCATCCGGCATCGTCAAATCGTCGAGCCATACGATGGAACGGCTGATCGAAGTCGCGCGCTCCCTGCGCGAGGATCATGGCTTTCGCGGCTATATCCACCTCAAGACGATCCCGGAGGCCGATGCGGAGCTGGTCGAACGCGCCGGGCTGTGGGCGGACCGGGTTTCGATCAATGTCGAGCTGCCGACCGACAGCGGCCTCACCAGGCTCGCTCCGGACAAGAACAGCCGGCAGATCGAAGGCGCGATCGGCCGCATCGGCGATGCCATCGCGGAAGCCCAGGATTCCCGCAAGCGCTTCAGACATGCTCCGCGCTTCGCGCCTGCGGGCCAGTCCACGCAGATGATCATCGGCGCGGACGATGCGAATGACGGCCAGATCATCGTCCGGGCGAACGATCTCTACGGCCGCTTCCGCCTGCGCCGCGTCTATTATTCCGGCTTCAGCCCGATTCCGGACGCCAGCGCCGTCCTGCCACTCAGACGCCCGCCCTTGCTGCGCGAGCATCGCCTCTATCAATCGGACTGGCTGATCCGCTTCTACGGCTTTTCGGTTGGGGATGTGCTGCAGGCGACAGATGCGAAGGGCATGCTGCCTCTCGATATCGACCCCAAGCTGGCATGGGCCCTGCGCCATCGCGGGGATTTCCCGATCGACGTCAACCGCGCGACCAGAGAGGCGCTGCTTCGCGTGCCGGGGCTGGGCATGCGCGCCGTGGCGGCCATCCTGCAAGCACGCCGCCATCACCGCCTGCAGCTGGACGATCTGGCGCGGCTCACGCGGTCTGTGGCGAGATTGCGCCCCTTCATCGTCACGGCGGACTGGCGGCCGACGCTGATGATCGACCGGCTCGACCTGCGTGATCGCCTAGCGCCGCCGCGGCAGATGGAATTGTTCCGATGAGCGCCGCCGTCAGCGTCCTGCTCGACCGGCCGGACGATTTCGAGGAGTGGCGCGGCAAGGCGCGGGCGCTGGCAGCGGCTCGCATCCCGCCCGCACAGGTCAGCTGGTCGCCGATCGCGGAGGGAGCAGGCGATCTGTTCGGTGCGCAAGATGCGCAGGCCGCCATCCCGCCGCCGCAACGCGCCGTCCGCGCCAACAAGGCCTTTCTGCAGCTGGCGGGCAGCGTCGCCCTGCATCGCGACCGCGAGCGCTTCGCTCTGCTGTATCGGCTGCTGTGGCGGCTTCAGGACGATGTGCTGCTGATGGAGAAGACAAGCGATCCGGATCTGCACCGCCTGGCCCTCATGGCCGGCCATGTCCGTCGCGACATTCACAAGATGCGCGCCTTCCTGCGCTTCCGCACGATGACGGAACCGGACGGCGCCGAGCGCTATGTCGCCTGGTTCGAGCCGGATCATCATATCGTGCGGGCCAATGCCGATTTCTTCCTCAATCGCTTCGCCAGCCAGCGCTGGTCGATCCTGACACCGGATCACTGCCTGCATTGGAATGGTGACGCGCTGACCGAGGCGCCCGGGGCCGATCGGCACGATGCACCGTCCGAGGATGCGGCGGAGCATCTCTGGCAACGCTATTACGCCTCGATCTTCAACCCGGCCCGGCTGAAAGTGGCTGCGATGGTGAAGGAGATGCCGCGGCGATATTGGAAGAACCTGCCGGAAGCCCGGCTGATCCCCGGATTGATCGCCGGCGCACAGGCGCGGGAAGCGGCGATGGTCGAAAAGGGAGGCGCCCGCATCGACCGCGCAGCTCCCGCATCGCTTGAGGAAATCGCGGAGGGAATTGCAGGCTGCCGCCAATGCCCGATCGGTTGCAACGGCACGCGAGCAGTAGCCGGGGAAGGGCCGGCAAAGGCCGCGCTGCTCCTCGTCGGCGAACAGCCGGGCGATTGCGAGGAGCGTGAAGGGCGTCCCTTTGTCGGCCCGGCGGGGCAACTCCTCGACCGCCATCTGGAGCGGGCGGGGCTGGACCGTTCGCTGATCCGCTTCACCAATGCCGTGAAGCATTTCAAGTTCGAGCGACGCGGCAAGCGCCGCATCCATCAGAACCCGACGGCAGGGGAAGTCGATCACTGCCGCTGGTGGCTGGATGCCGAACGCCGCCTCGTCCAGCCGCAACTGATACTGGCGCTCGGCGCGAGCGCGGGCAGGGCCATATTGGGCCGCACGCCGAGCGTCGGAAAGGAACGCGGGCAAGTCAGGCCGCTGCCCGATGGAAGCCGGTTCCTGCTCACCATGCATCCCAGCTATTTGCTGCGGCTGCGGGACGACGCGGCGGCAAGCGCGGAGAAGCATTTCCAGGATGACTTGCGGCTCGCCGCCGCGCTGCTTCGTGAACGAAGGCCGCAGCGGGAAGAGGCCCTGCCGTCCCAGCCGCGCGGGGTTGGGTCAATGGGCCAAGCCTCCGAAAGCCGGGATGTGACGGCGGATATCGCCTAGGGTATCACGATCTCGCTGCCGGCCTTCACGCGATCGAGCGCGATGAGGCTGCGAAAGCTCGCCACCGCTTCATTCTGCGCGAACAGCCGGCGCGTCGCTGCCTCATAGGCGCTCATGTCGGGAGAGACGATCACCAGCACGAAGCTGATCCCGCCGGTCACATAATAGCATTGCTGGACCTCGGGCGCTTCCAGGAACAGCGCCTTCGCGGCATCGACCGCATCCGCAGCCAGGCCGAGACATCGGACGGTGGGTATGCCGGCCATGAAGGCAGGCCATGCCTCAGCCGTTGCAGAGCTGCCGTTGCCTTGGCGCTATCCCACCGCGAGCCGCGAGCAGCACTGCGACCAGCCCTGCCGCCGAAGTCGCCGCGCCGGCCAATGCGACTGCCGGATAGCCGAGCCCGCCGGCGATCACGCCGCCGCCCAGCGCAGCGCCGAATGCGTTTCCCAGGTTGAACGCGCCGATATTGACCGATGAGGCAAGGTTCGACGCATCGGCGGCAGCGGTCATCACGCGTACCTGCAGCGGCGGCACCAGCGCGAAGCTCGCCACACCCCACAGGAAGATCAGGATAGCGGTCGGACCGGCATAGGGCATGAGCGTCGCGAAGGCCGCCAGGATAGCGGAGAGCGATGCCAAGGTGACGATGAGCGTCCGATCCACGGAGCGATCGGCGAACTTGCCGCCCAACCAGTTGCCCACCGTAAGGCCCACCCCATAGGTGACGAGCATCGCCGTCACGAAGCCGAGCGAGGCATGGGTCACTTCCCGCAGGATCGGGGCGATATAAGTGAAGACGGTGAACATCGCGCTCGAGCCGATCACGGTCAGCGCCAGCGCGCCGAGCACCTTGCCGCGCTTCAGCACGCGGAGCTCGGCCATCGCATCGCTGTCCTTCGGGGCCGGAAGGTTCGGCAGCGTCAGCCGCAATGACACCATCGTCGCCACACCCAGCGCCGCGATGCCCCAGAAGGACGCGCGCCAGCCGAGATGCTCGCCCGCCCAGGTCGCCAGCGGCACGCCGACGACATTGGCGATCGTCAGCCCCATGAACATCGCGGCGACCGCGCCGGCCTGGCGTTGCGGCGGCACGAGGCTCGCCGCGACGATCGAGCCGACGCCGAAGAACGCGCCATGGTTGAACGAGGTGAGGATGCGCGCCGCCAGCAGCAGGTCATAGCTGTGCGACATCGCGGCCAGCAGGTTGCCGAGCGTGAAGATGCCGGCGAGCCCGATCAGCAGCGCCCGGCGCGGCACGCGGCCGGTGGTGAGCGTCATCAGCGGGGCGCCGATCATCACGCCCAGGGCATAGGCGCTGATCAGCAGCCCGGCACCGGGAATGGAGACGCCGAGATCGCTCGCGATGACGGGCAGCAGCCCCATCGGCGCGAACTCCGTCACCCCGATGCCGAACGCGCCGACCGAGAGGGCGATCAACCCGAAATTTGGTTTCATCGTCGTTTCCTCAGACAGAAGCAGGGAAGAGGCGGGCAAAGCCCTCCTGCTGGCGATAGGGGGTAAGCGGATAGGCGGGCAGCACGTCGCTCGCCGCATCGAGCACGGCGATCTGTTCGGGGGTCAGCGACCATCCGACCGCACCGAGATTCTGCCGCAGCTGCTCCTCGTTGCGGGCGCCGATTATCACCGACGACACGGTCGGCCGCCGAAGAAGCCAGTTGATCGCGATCTGCGGCACGGTCCTGCCCGTCTCGGCAGCAATTGCCTCGAGCGCATCGACGACGCGGTAGAGATATTCGGCCTCGACCGGCGGGGCAAGCTGCTCGGTCTCATGCAGGCGGCTGCCTGGCGGGATCGGGCGATCGCGGCCGATCTTCCCGGTCAGGCGGCCCCAGCCCAGCGGACTCCACACCAACGCACCGATACCCTGATCCAGGCCCAACGGCATCAACTCGGCCTCATAGGCACGGCCGATCAGCGAATAATAGACCTGATGGGCGACAAGCCGCGGCCAGCCATGGCGCTCCGCCAGGCCCTGCGCCTTCATCAGCTGCCAGCCGGGATAGTTGGAAACCCCCGCATAACGGACCTTGCCGGACGCGATCAGCAGGCCGAGCGTGCCCATCAGTTCCTCGGCCGGCGTCGATGCGTCGAAGGCGTGAAGCTGGAGCAGGTCGATATGATCGGTGCCCAGCCGCCGCAGCGCATCCTCCACCGCGCGGATCAGCCGGGATCGCGAGGCACCCCAATCCTGCGGCCCGGCGCCCATCGGCAGGCCGGTCTTGGTCGAGATCAGCACCGCGTCGCGTCGTCCGCGGATCGCCTCGCCCAATATCTCTTCGGAAGCGCCGTTCGAATAGACATCGGCGGTGTCGAACAAGGTCACGCCGGCTTCGAGGCAGATGTCGATCAGCCGCCGCGCCTCCGTGGCGTCGCTTTGCCCCCATGCGCCGAAGAGCGGCCCCTTGCCGCCGAACGTGCCGGTGCCGAAGCTCAATGCAGGCACGCGCAGCCCCGACGATCCGAGTTGCCGATATTCCATGTCGAGCTGCTCCATTGCTATACGGGATGCATAAATGGGCACAGGTGGGATGCTGGGCTAGCGCTCACGAACGCAGAGGATCTTTGCGATGAATGCAAAACTGACCGGCGGAGCGGATCGCGCGCGCGGGCTGGCGCTATTCGCCGCCGTGGTCGAGCAAGGCAGCTTCTCCGCTGCCGGCCGCCTGCTCGATCTCAGCCCCTCGGCAGTCAGCCGCGCGATCGACCGGATCGAGGCGCGGCTCGGCGTGCGCCTTCTGCTCCGCACCACCCGCGCTCTCGTGCTCACCGCAGAGGGGCGGTCCTATCTCCAGGCCGCGCGCCGTATCCTCGCCGATCTCGACGAGGCGGAGCAGCACATCGCCGATCAGGGCGCGCCGCGCGGCCGGCTGCGCGTGAGCGCCGCGCTCGCACATGGGCGCCTCTGCGTGGTGCCGCTGCTGGGCGCATTCGCGTCGCTCTATCCGCATATCCTGATCGACATCGCACTGACCGATACTTTGGTGGACGTCGCCGCGGGGGAGGCCGATATCGCAATCCGCTTCGGCCCGCTCGCCGACAGCACCCTCACTGCGCGCAAGCTCGGCGAGAGCCGCCGCGTGATCGTCGCTTCGCCCGATTACCTGGCGAGGCACGGTATGCCGCAGGTGCCCGAGGATCTGCATCGCCACAATTGCCTCAACTTCAACTTCCGCCGGGCGGAACCGGTCTGGCCGTTCCGTCGTGACGGGCAGGATTTCTCGCTGTCGGTGAAGGGCGGCATCGAGGCGAACAATGGCGAGACGCTGGGCCAGCTTGCCGCGATCGGCATCGGCGTGGCGCGGGTAGGCGCCTTCAGTGTCGCGCACGAGATCGCCAGCGGCCGCCTCGTTCCCATCCTCGAAGATTTCAATCCCGGCGATATCGAGCAGATCCACGCCGTGTTCGTGGGCGGTGCAAGCATCCCGGCGCGAACCCGCGCCTTCGTGGACTTCCTCGCCGACCATCTGCGTTGAACCTCCTCTGCGCTCTCCGCTTCCGCGCCCCTACCTGCCTTGTTCTTAGGGGATTTTCCGAGCAGGTTGCCGGGTGGGGCATGCAGAAACCCCTTTTCGGAACAGGCAATTCGCAATGGTCATCCTGTCAGCCATCCTCTTCTTTCTGACACAGCATCCCTTCTGGTCATGGCTGCTGCTGCTGATCCTGGGGGTGATGCTCTCGCATCTGCTGGCGGCGTGGCGACGCAATGCCCGCTGGTATCTGCTGATCCTGCCCTTTTTCCTCTACGGCCAGATCAACATCTTCGTCGCGCATATCTTCAATGCGCTGCTGCTCAACGCCTTCGGCGTTCCCGGGACGGGCGTCGTCACCCATGCGGAAGAAACCTCTTCAACCCTGAACGATCAGTATATCTGGGCCTATGACGCGATATTGAGGACGGCGGACGGCCGGGACGTGGTGGTGCAATTCGACACCATGTCCGCCAGCATCTATCCGATCACCAACGCGATCCGGATCCCGCCCGAAGGCGAACGGTTCGCGATCAAATATATCCCCGGCTTTCCGCGCAACTTCGTCATCATGCATGATCTCTCGCCCTATGGGATCAGGAACATCATCAGCGAGGATCGCGACCCGGTGGACAAGGCCGCGAACCAGCTCGCCGCCAGCCCCGCCAATCCCGATTTCATCGCGGAATATCGGAAGGCCTTGACGGAGTTTCTCGACAAGCACCGGACGGATGCCGACCCTGCGCTGATCGAAAGATACCAGAACGATCTTGAGGCGCTGCCGCGCTGATCCGCCACGCGCCCGGCATAGAAAGCAGGCGCGCCAGATGCTTCCCTCCCGGTAATTCCACCGCGGCATGCCTGTTCGTTTGTGCGGTGCAGCAACATCGGTTCGCCGCAACATGCATTCGAATTGCCTGCGCAATCATCGGTGCCCTCGGGAACGTTCATCTCCCCGAAAGGTTGGGCTTAACACGCAGGGGACCCAAGGTGTTCAGATGCAGCTCTACATACCGCACATCTAATGAAAACTGGATGGAGAGGGTTCCGACAGCCGTATGCGCCATCACAGGGGCGGCAGTCGGATGAAGAAGCTGCGATCACTCTGGCCTGCGTGGTCGAGTTTGAAGGAGTAGCGAAATGAGTGCCATTTCCAAAAGCCCAAGAGTTCTCTTGTTGCTTGCCATGCTTACCGGGGCCGCGTCGACCAGCCTGTCTGCGCAACAGCAGGACCCGCCCGACGCCGACCTTTCGGCGACCGTATATGCCTCGTCTGTGCCTGAAGAGGCCGAGATGACCGAGGGGCCCCAGATCAAGGGCATCATCTCCGCGCGTGGCGGGGACAGGATGCAGGTCACGGCCGACGACGGCACCCGCACGATCGTCTCCATCAACGAAGATACCCGGATCAAGGCCAGCGGGGGCTTCCTGGGCCTGGAACGCACCGAGCTTGCCGCGGACTCCTTGCTCAACGGCCTGCCGGTGACGGTCGACACCTTGCAGGGGAACGGCGGCCTGGTGGCGAGCAAGATCACCCTCAAGAACAAGGACCTCAAGACCGCGGCCATGATCCATACCGGCACCGATCAGCGGTTTTCCGAACAGGCAGCGGCAACGCAGGAACTGCGCGGCCGCATGGGTGAGCTAGATCAGTATAACGTCAAGGGCACGACGAACGTGAACTTCGACACCGGCAAGGCGGCGCTGTCCCCTCAGGCGAAATACGATCTCTGCGCCACGGCAACCGCTGCCCAGGGGATGGATAACGCCCTGCTGCTGGTCGTAGGTTACACCGATTCCACGGGTAACCAGGAATTCAACCAGCAGCTTAGCGAAAAGCGGGCCCGCAGCGTCGTCAATCATCTTCAGCAGGTCTGCGGCTGGAAGCCCTATCGCATGCTTACCCCAACCGGGATGGCCGAAGCAGACCCGGTGGCCAGCAACGATACCGCCGAAGGCAAGGCGCAGAACCGCCGCGTCGCGGTGAATATCCTGGTCAGCAAGGGCCTCGACGGTCTGTGAGACACGCGGGGTGGGCTTGCGCCCACCCCCCTTTTTCGACCCGGAGATCGCCCGCCGGCACTTGCCACGTAGCGGTCAGTGCCAGCTCAAGGGCTTTGCGACTTCCTCGAGCGGCTTGCGTTCCGCCGCCACGCCATACAGCAGGGTGACGAGAGCGGCGATGATCATGAGCGCCGCTCCGAGGAGGTAGCCGAGCAGCACCTGGCCGCGCGATCCGCTTTCGATCAGGAGGCCGAAGATCCATGGCGCGGCAGCGCCCAGCAGCGTTCCCAGCGCATAGAAGATGGCGATGGCCAGGGCCCGCATCTCCAGCGGAAAGTTTTCCGCGGCCGTGAGATAGGCGGCGCTGGCCGCCGCGCTGGCGAAGAAGAAGGTGACGCTCCAGCACAATGTCTGCGTCGTCGCGGTCAGCAGCCCGGCCGCGAAGGCCAGGCCGGTCGCCGCCAGCAGCAGCCCCGACAGCGTGTAGGTCAGCATGATCATCGGCCGCCGTCCCCAGCTGTCGAACAGCCAGCCCAGCACCAGGGGGCCCAGCACGTTGCCGGCGGCGAAGGGCAGGATGTAATAGCCCACATTCGCGCTCGGCACGGCGTAAAAGTCGGTCAGCATCATCGCATAGGTGAAGAAGATCGCATTGTAGAAGAAGGCTTGCGCCGTCATCAGCATCAGGCAGTAGAGGGTTCGCTTCGGATAGCTGCGAAAGAGCGTGGCGAAGACCTCCCCCATGGGCGTCGACCGGCGGGGGCGGACATGTGCCTCGCCCGGCTGGATCGGAGCGAGGCGATGGCCTTCCGCCTCCACCCGGCGTTCGATCGCCTCGACGATCCGCTCGGCTTCCCCGGCACGGCCATGCGTCGCCAGCCAGCGTGGGCTTTCCGGCAGGAAGCGACGAAGCCAGAGAATGACGAGGCCGATCATCGCCCCGCCGAAAAAGGCGATACGCCAGCCATATTCGGGATCGATGACGCGCGGATCGAGCAGCACGATCGAGGCTCCGCTCGCCAGTGCCGCCCCGACCCAGAAGCTGCCGTTGATGACCAGATCGGTCCAGCCGCGCCTGCGCGCCGGTATCAGCTCCTGGATGGCGGAATTGATAGCGGAATATTCGCCGCCGATGCCGGCGCCCGTCAGGAAGCGCATGAGCGCGAAGCTGGGCAGATCCCAGGCGAAAGCAGTCCCTGCCGTCGCCAGCAGGTAAAGGCCGAGGGTGATGGAAAAGAGCCGCTTGCGCCCCCAGCGGTCGGTCAGCCAACCGAAGAACAGCGCGCCCGCGACCGCGCCGACGAGATAGGCCGAATTGGCGAAGCCGACATCGGAAGCGCTGAACTGCATCGGGCTTTCGCGCAAGGCGCCCGCCACCGTTCCGGCGAGAGTGATCTCCAGCCCATCGAGTATCCAGGTGATGCCGAGCGCAGTGACGACCAGCCAGTGGAAGCGGCTCCAGGGAAGACGATCGAGCCGATGCGGAATTGCCGTGGCGATGTGCGTGTTACCGGGGATCGAAGAGCTCCCTTGCCTGTCAGCCTGCCTGTTCAGCGACGAAAAAGCGCGAGACTAGCGCCTGGACAAGCGGGATCAAGCCGCCCCCGGATCGTGATGGCCCGCCAGGAGCCACGCCACGTCGTGACCTGCGGGTGGGACCACAATCAAGAATGGCCGATTTCCGCACTTTCGGCAGCGTGGCGCACCCACGATGATGAAGATGAGAACTGGGTGATCGTTCTTTGATCAAATTTCGGCTCGCGGCGAGCCGGGGTGTGAAGCCCACCAATGAACACCGATAGTTTTCTCTGGATGACGCCCGAGATAGTTGTAGCCGTAATTGAAGCGATAGAACGTATTCTCGATCCAGAGCAGTTCCTTTCCTTGCTACCGAGCAGGTCGAAGGTGGCTGGGCATCCTCCGGATTGCGGAGGCAGGCGCCTTCCAACACCTGCACCATCAGCACCGGCATCGTCACGCTCGGCGCCCAAGTGCTTGTACCGAATGACGAAGTCGATCTCGATCGTGCCGGAGCCGCACCATGGCTCCCTCAGATGCCTGGGAAAGCCGGCCCGGCGGGCGATGGCGCCTTGAAAGACGTGCTGTAATAGCCGCACAATCCGAACTATTCGACAAGCTTTTAGGTCACGCCGAACTTGGGACTTGCGACATCCCCGAAATCGCCGATGCTCAGGTCATCTCTTTTTCGAGTAGGTCTTGCAAAGCGGGATAATGACGACGCAATTGATATCGATACAAATAAGTTTAGTATATCCTGTGGCCAAACTATAATCTCTGGAGCCCGATTTTTAGCCTGGCGACGGGAGCGCGCATATGGGGAATGAGGCAGCCATGTTCCGGTTCTCCCTTGCCGAGATACCGCGACGGCAGCGGCGCGAGATGGTGAGGGAAGTGGCGGGGCGCGCTATCGCCAACCTGGAACTCATGCCCAAGACGGACGATCCCCAAATGGAGGTCGAAATCCGCTTCCTGCCGGGCGTCTCCATCACCGACGCCTGGGTCTCCCCGCACCGGGCGTCCAGCTATGACCTGTCGCGCGGCGACGACGATTTCACGCTGCTCTGGAGCACGGCGCCCGCTCGGGGAGGCGTTCAGCATTTAGGCAGCGAACTGCCCGCCGATGGCTCGGCCGCCCTCCTGTCTTGTGCGGACCGGATGGATTTCGAAACGCACGAGGCCTTTCCTCATGTTTCGCTAAAGCTGCAACGCTCGCTGCTGTGTCCGCTGCTGCCAGACGCCGAAGCGGCGCTGATGCGGCGCATATTTCCGGATAATCCGGCGATGCGGCTGCTGAAATCCTATCTTGTCGGCTATCGCACCCTCCATGATGACCACGCTCCGGCGCAGCTTAAGCACCGCGTGGCTGTCCATGTCGCCGATCTGGTGGCGCTGGCGGTCGGAACGAACCGTGACGCGACAAGGCAGGCCTCGCGGCGGGGGCAGCGCGCCGCGCAACTGGAGGCTATCAAGCACTGGACGCTCGCTCGTCTGGCCTTACCTGAGCTGAGCATTGCTCGGGTCGCCACCGCCGCCGGATTGAGCCCGCGGTCGGTTCAACTGCTGTTCGAGGCCGAAGGCCTGACCTTCACTGCCTTCGTGCTGCGTGAGCGGCTGGCGCTGGCGCATCGCCGCCTGTCGACGCCGCACCTTGCGAGGCGAACGATTGCCGAGATCGCCTATAGCTGCGGTTTCGGGGATTTGAGCTATTTCACGAACAGCTTCCGCAAGACCTATGGCGAGACGCCCTCGGACGTGCGGCACCGGGCCCTTGCCCGCGATCATTGATCCGTCCGAGGGCTACGGGGCGTTCAGGTCGCACTCTCTCCAATTATAAAAACAGCGGGCGCCCGATTTCGCGGGGACATGCGGTTCCTATGCGTGAAGACCGATCAATCCGAATGCTGCGCGCCAGGACGCCATTTCGTTTTTCGCCAGATTCCGCTTGCGCCTCTGCCCAAGACGAGGTCCGGAGCCTTGCGATAGCCTATCCCCACTCCGAACGCGATCCAGCCGCGGACGGACAGGGGATGGGTGGCGATGACAAGAACGACGGACTATTCGCCTACGGCGGCGCGCACGTGGGCCTTGCTCGGTTCGACGGCCCTGACCGGCCTGCTTGCGGGCCTGCTCGGCGCGAATCCGGTGCAGGCGCAGCAGACCATCGACAATGGCGAGACCGTCACCGTGCCGAGCGGGCCGCAGCCGAGTCCGTGGATCATAGCGGACACGTTGCGCGTCGGCGACACCGGCGCCGGCACGCTGGTCATAGAGGGCGGCGGCCAGGTTTCCAGCCTGGGAGGCGAGATCGGCAACGAACAAGGCGCCTCGGGCATCGTCAGCGTCGATGACTTCTCTTCGCGATGGGATGTCGCCGGCGACCTGCTGGCGGGCGTCTTCGGCCGCGGCGAACTGAACATCACCGATGGCGGCATCGTCTTTGCCGACAGCCTCAACATCGGCGCCTATCTGGGCTCGACGGGCATCGTCACGCTGGAGGACGCGCAGCTGATCAGCTATGGCGACATCACCGTCGGCAGCGCGGGCGACGGCACGCTGATCATCCGCAACGACAGCCATGTCTACGGCGACCTGCCGCTCGCCTCTCCCGATCCCATGGTGCCGACCGCCGTCAATCCCACGGCGGACGCCTATATCGCCAACACCAGCTTCGCCAAGGGCGCGGTCACGGTCGACAACGCCACGTGGGACCAGATCGATCAGCTCAATGTCGGATATGGGGGCGACGGTTCGCTGACGATCGAGAACGGCGGCACCGTGCGTAGCCTGCAGGGCATTGTCGCCGGTCTGGTCGACGCCAAGGGAACGGTCACGGTAAACGGCGCGGGCTCCTCGTGGACCGCTGACCAGTTCATCCTCGGGGGATATGGGGCCGCGATCGTGGACATCACGAACGGCGGCAGGATGTCCGCCGCGAACGGCGTCGCCTATATCGCATCGAGCAGCGGCAGCGAGGCCACGGTCACGATCGATGGCGCCGGTTCGCTATTGGAAAGCAGCGGCGGAATGAGCGTCGGCCTGGACGGGAACGGCACGCTCAATATCCGGAACGGCGGCAGCGCGGCCAGCGGCGGCACGGTCAACATCGGCAGCCGCAGCACCGCCACGGGCGCCGTGACCGTGGACGGCGAAAACTCCCGATTGACGATCGGCGACAATCTGCGTGTCGGTGTGGCCGGCAAGGGCACGCTGACCATTTCCGACAAGGGCAGTGTATCGTCCGTCTCCAACGCCGAAATAGGTCATGATTCCGGCGCGGTCGGCGCCGTCACCGTCACCGGCGCGGGCTCTACCCTGCAGCATGGGACGACGACCCTCTATGTCGGCTATCAGGGATCCGGTTCGCTGACCGTCGCGGACGGCGCGAGCGTGACCGGCGGCCGCGCCGTCATCGGCCTCAGCGCGGGCAGCGACGGCACGGTCGTCGTGACCGGCGCGGACGCGGCGTGGTCGAATGACGACGATCTCACCATCGGCTCCAGCGGGACCGGGACGCTGACCATCGCCGACGGCGGCAGCGTGTCCGACGACAATGGCTCGGCCGGCGCCAATGCCGGGTCGACCGGCACGGTGACCGTGGAGGGCGCCGGGTCGCGGTGGATGAACGACGGCCAGGTCTCCGTCGGCTATCACGGGACCGGAACGGTGACAGTCCGGAACGGCGGCGGCGTGTCCAGCACCTCAGGCCTGATCGGCGCTGCCGCTGACGGGACGGGCACGGTCGCGGTGGAGGGCGCCGGTTCGCTGTGGGCGAACGACGATGGCCTCGCCGTGGGTGCCCTCGGCGACGGGCGGCTCACCATCGCGGACGGCGGCAGGGTTCGCACCCGGTCGGTGACGATCGCCCAAACGTCCGGATCGACCGGCGCCCTCTATCTGAACGGCACCGCCGCCGCGCGCGGCGTGCTGGAAGCTGGAGGCGTGTCGGGCGGCGGCGGCACTGCTGCCCTCAGCTTCGACGGCGGCATCCTGCGCGCCACGCAGAGCAATAACGACTTCCTGATTGGCTTCGCGCCGGGCGAGGTGACGATCGAAGCGGGCGGCGCGTTCGTCGACAGCGGCGGCTACGACCTCGCCACCGCGACCGAATTGCGCGGGAGCGGCGGCCTGACCAAGCAGGGGGCGGGCTCGCTGACGCTGCTGGGTGCCAATAATTATGCGGGCGGCACGGTGATCGAGGGCGGCACGCTGGCGCTCGCGGCCGACGGGACGCTCGGCGCGCCGAGCGGCGCCCTGTTCATCGCCGACGGCGCGACGCTCGACCTCGGCGGCGTGATGCAGACAGTGGTCGGCGCGCTCTCCGGCGCCGGGACGATCGTCAACTCGGAACCGGCGACGAGCAGCCTCGGTGTCGATCAGGCGACGGACACGGTCTTTTCGGGCACGATCGCCGACAGCGCCCATGGCGTCATCCTGCGCAAGTCCGGCGCGGGCACGCTGACCCTGACGGGCGACAGCGATTTTCGCGCCGCGGGCGTATCGGGGGGGACGCTGGCCGTCGACGGCTTGATCGCCGCCGTGACCGACGTCCAAAATGGCGGCACGCTGACCGGCAAGGGGGCGATCGCGGGGTTCGTCGAGGTTCAGGACGGCGGCACGCTGGCCGGCGTTGCGGGGCAAACGCTGACGATGAGCCGCCTCGTCCTCGATGCGGGCGCGCTGGTCGATATCACGCTGGGGGCGCCGTCGACCAGCGGCCTGTTCGCCGTGACCGGCGACCTGACGCTGAACGGCACGCTGAACGTCACCGGGCAGGCCGGGTTCGGGGAAGGCCTGTATCGCCTGTTCGATTATGGCGGAACGCTGGGCGGCACCGGGCTGGCCGTCGGCGCGGTGCCAACGGGCTATACGGCGGGCGATCTGGATGTCGTGACGGCGGTCGACCATCAGGTCAACCTGATGGTCGGGCCCGTCACCGGGGCCGGACCGTTCGTCTTATGGGACGGCGCGAACATGACGGCCAACAGCGCGGTGGACGGCGGCAGCGGCACGTGGAGCCTTGCCGGGACCAACTGGACCAACGCCGACGGCGACGGCAACGGACCCTATGACTCGTCCGCGATGCTGGTCTTCGCGGGCCCCGCGGGCACGGTCCAGGTCGACGCGGCCGGAGCGGGATCGCTCGCCGTGAGCGCGGGCGGCGTGCAGTTCTTCACCGACGGCTATGTCGTGCAGGGAGATGCCCTTTCGCTCGGCACCGGCACGACCCGCATTCGCGTCGGCGACGGCACAAGCGCGGGGATCACCGCAACCATCGCCTCCGCGATCGGCGGCGTGGGCGGCCTCGAAAAGGACGATCTCGGCACCTTGGTGCTGACAGGCCTGAACACATATGCAGGTGGCACGACCGTCTCGGCCGGCACGCTGGCCGTGAATGGCTCGCTGAACAATTCGGTGGTAACGGTGCTGAGCGACGCCCGGCTTGGCGGCAACGGCACGATCGGCGGGCTCGTCGTGGCATCGGGGGCCACGGTGGCGCCGGGCAACTCGATCGGCACGCTCAACGTGGCCGGTAACGTCATGTTCGCAGCCGGTTCCGTCTATGAGGTGGAAACCAGCGCAGCGGGCCAGGCTGACAGGATCGCGGCGACCGGAACGGCAACGATCAGGGGCGGCAAGGTCGATGTGCTGGCCGGTTCGGGGAATTATGCGCCGGCAACCAGCTACTCCATCCTGACCGCCGACGGCGGCGTTACAGGCAGGTTCGAGAGCGTCGGTTCCAACCTTGCCTTCCTGACGCCTTCGCTCGGCTATGGGGCAACCGAAATCACCCTGACGCTGACCCGCAACGATATGAGTTTCGCCGGCATCGGCAACACGCCCAACCAGCGGGCGGCAGGCGCGGGCGTGGAGTCCCTGGGGCTGGGCAATGCCATCTGGGATGCCGCGGTGCAGCTCGATGCGGACACCGCCCGCGCCGCCTTTGACCGGCTGTCAGGCGAGATCCACGCATCGGCCAGGACGGCGCTGATCGAGGACAGCCGGTTCGCGCGCGAAGCCGCGCTCGAACGGATGCGGACGCCGATCGCGCAGGGCGGCGCAGTCTGGGGCCGGGTTTTCGGTTCCTGGAACCATATCGACAGCGACGGCAATGCCGCGAAGCTCGGCCGCTCCGCCGGCGGCTTCTTCGTGGGTGTGGATGGTCAATTGTCCGAGGGCGTCCGTCTTGGCGTGCTGGCCGGTTATGGCCACACCCACTTCGACGCCACGGCCCGCGCCTCGTCGGGCGACAGCGACAATTACCACCTGGGGGCCTATGCCGATGGCCGGTGGGGGCCGATGGCCGTGCGGGTGGGCCTGGCCCATGCATGGCATAGCCTCGACATGATCCGTACGATCGTCTTCCCGGGCGTCTCCGATCGAGTGACAAGCAGCTACAAAGCCCGGACCAGCCAGGCGTTCGCGGAGGTCGGCTATGCCGTCTCGACCGGAGCCACCACTTTCGAGCCGTTCGCCGGCCTCGCATACGTCGACCTGCGCATGAGGGGTTTCACCGAAAAAGGCGGCGAGGCGGCGCTGACGGCCAGGAGCCGGGGCATCGACACGGTCTTCTCGACCCTTGGAGTGCGCGGTTCCGCCATCCTTGGCAGGGATGGCCTCAAGGCCGTCGCCTCGCTCGGCTGGCGGCACGCCTTCGGCGATGTTATCCCCCGCTCCATCATGACGTTCGCGGGCGGCGGGGATGCATTCACCGTGACGGGGGTTCCCATCGCCCGGAATATTGCCGTGATCGACGCGGGGCTGGACGTGCCTCTCGGCGACAATGCAGATTTCGGTCTTTCTTACAATGGGCAGTTCGGCTCCGGCCTCGTCGACAACGGTGTTCGGGCGAATCTCAGACTGCGGTTCTGAACCACTGACCGGTTGATGCCAGTCGTCTAATCCAACAAGATTGCCATACCTTACATTGTGGTGCGCGAGCTGGGGTACGAGACGAGCCGTACCAATGGTGAGCATCAGATCCTGCAAGACCCCTTGCCCAGAATCTTGTGCGGTCTATGCCTCTCGATGAGGCCGGATGGCGGATTTTCGGGAAACTGACGACCACCTCACCATCGTTGGGTGATGGCGAGCTGCTACGATCACGCTCGCAACAACGAGTGGATTTCGCCCCTGTCATCGACGATGGCAAGGGTCGAAAGAGTGCTGAAGCTCTCCTCAACGACGGCGCAGCCGCGTGATCACTGGCCTTTTGGCACATCCCGAGGTTCAGGCGGGATTGCCCGAGGGCGGCGCGGTCGACAGCCTGAGGATGGTGGCCAGCCGGAAATGACGGATTTTAGTGCTTTTAGCTGTGTGGCGCACCCGACAGGATTCGAACCTGTGACCTCTGCCTTCGGAGGGCAGCGCTCTATCCAGCTGAGCTACGGGTGCGCTCAGGGGTTGCCGCCTAGCAACCTTGCCGGGCGCCGCCAAGGCAAATCAGCGCGCATCCCCGCGCCTTACTAACCAATTGGCAAGCAGTCGCGCCCTAGGCCTTGGCGCATGAACGCGATTCCCACCCATTTCCCTTCGGTCGAGGCGGGGGCTTCGGGCGGAAGCGCGCGCGATCCGGCGGGGGAGAAGTGGCTCGCCCTGCTCGATGCCGGCGCGGCGATCGCCACCCTGGCCGAGATCGCGCCCGACCCGCCCATCGGCCCGCAGGACGAAGCGGTGCGCCGCTTTCCCCAGGCGCTGCGCGCCGCCGGGGGATGGCGCAGGCGGATGGCCGAGAACGGGATAGACGACCTTGCCGCGATCATCGAGCCGGGCATCGCCGCCCTGCTCGCGGTGCAGGCCCGCGGCGCCGATGCACGCCCCGCCGCCCGCGCGCTGTGGCAGGAATTCGAGCATGCGCGCGATACGCTGCTCTCGCTGGCCTTCCCTTCCCCGGTTGGGCCCGGCGAGGAGGAATGAGGGCGGGCGAGCCATCCGACCCGCTTGACTAAGTTCCCGCTATGTTCCAGCCTTGGGGCATGGCCGATTCTCCCGCCCCTCTTTCCGCCTTGGCGATTCCGCCCGCTCTCTCGCCCGAGGCGGAAGCGGCGGAGCGCCATGCGCTGGCGGTGGCGCGGGGCATCTGCCGCCTGTTCGCCCGCAACGACATCTGGTGCATCGGCGAGATGCCGCTGCGCAACGGGCGCCGGGCCGACCTGATGGGGATCGATCCCAAGGGCCGGATCGTGATCGTGGAGATCAAGGTCAGCCGGGCCGACCTGCTGGGCGACTGCAAATGGCCCGACTATCTCGATTTCTGCGATCGGTTCTTCTGGGGCCTCCCGCCCGAGCTGGACCGGGCCTGCCTGGAAGGGGAGGATTTCCTGCCCGGCCGCTGCGGGGTGATCGTGGCCGATGGCTATGATGCGGAGATCGTGCGCCCCGCCCCGCTCCACCCGCTCCCCGCGGCGCGCCGCAAGGTCGAGATCGAGCGGCTCGCGCGCGCTTCGCTGCGCCGCCAGCTCGTTTCGCTCGATCCGCATTGCAGCAGCTGGGGCGGCGCGTGGGGCACGGCCGCCGGAACCTGAGCACGATAGCCGCACGCAATTTTCTTGCCCTTGCCGGCAATTGCGCCTAAACGGCGCTTCGCAATCGGCGCGCGGGCCAACCACCCGCCGCGGTTCCGGCAGCGTGAGGATGGCGGGCATTCCCCGTGATCCTGCCCGAACGACCGATCGTTCACATCGAAGCCAAGCTGCCTTTTTCACGCAAGGTTCGCCCACACGACGAACCCCGGGCCCTGCGCGCGGTGCATCGCACCCGCGCCCCGCCCCAAAGAAGAGTTTTCCATGACCTATTTCTCCGAGCTCGGCCTGGCCGAGCCCATCCTTCGTGCATTGGGCGCGAAGGGCTACGCCGATCCCACGCCGATCCAGCGCGAGGCGATCCCTTCCCTGCTGGAAGGGCGCGATCTCCTGGGCATCGCGCAGACCGGCACCGGCAAGACGGCGGCCTTCGCCCTGCCTTCGCTCCATCGGCTCGCCGCCGATCCCACGGGGCGGCACAATGCGGCCTGCCGCATGCTGGTGCTGTCCCCCACTCGCGAGCTGGCGGCCCAGATCGCCGAGAACATGCGCGGCTATGCCCGCTATCTCGACCTGTCGATCCAGTGCGTGTTCGGCGGAGTGCCGATCGGCCAGCAGGCGCGCAAGCTGGCCCCGGGCTGCGACGTGCTGGTGGCCACGCCCGGCCGCCTGCTCGACCTGATCGACCAGCGCGCGCTGACCCTGCGCCAGGTCGAGATCTTCGTGCTCGACGAAGCGGACCAGATGATGGACCTGGGCTTCATCAAGCCGCTGACCCGGATCGCCGCGCTGCTGCCGCAGGATCGCCAGAGCCTGTTCTTCTCCGCCACCATGCCCCAGGCGATCGCCGAGCTGGGCAAGCGCTTCATCCGCAATCCCAAGCGGGTCGAGGTGGCCCCGCAATCCACCACCGCCGAGCGGGTGGAGCAGTTCGTCACCTTCGTCGACCAGAAGGAGAAGCAGGCGCTGCTGACCCTGCGCCTGCGCGCCGCCCTGGCCGATGGCAGCCTGGACCGGGCGCTGGTGTTCACCCGCACCAAGCATGGCGCGGACCGGGTGGTGCGCCATCTGGTCGGCGCCGGGATCGACGCCGCCGCGATCCATGGCGACAAGAGCCAGGCCCAGCGCACCCGCGCGCTGGACGCGTTCCGGTCCGGCCGCACCCGCATCCTGGTGGCGACCGACATCGCCGCGCGCGGGATCGACGTTTCGGGCGTGAGCCACGTGTTCAATTTCGAGATCCCCAACGTGCCCGAGCAATATGTCCACCGCATCGGGCGCACCGCGCGCGCCGGGGCGGACGGGGTGGCGCTGAGCTTCGTCGCGCCCGACGAGAAGCCTTATCTGCGCGACATCGAGAAGCTCACCGGCATGCGGGCGGCGCCGCTGCCCCTGCCCGAGAACTTCCGCGAGGAAGTGGCGCGCCTGCCCGCTCCGGCCAAGCGCGGGCCCGACCAGCCCGCCGGGCGGAGCGATGGCCGGAACGAGAGGCGCAATGGGGGCCGGAACGGTGGCCAGAGCGGGAACCGGTCCGGTGAAGCCCGGCGCGACGAGCGGAGCGGCCAGGGCAGGCCCGAGCGGCAGGACAGGCGCCCCGGAGGCCATAGTTCCGGAGGCCAGCATCCCGGCGGCGGCAAGCATGCCGGCCAGGAGCGCGAGGACAGCAAGGACGGGCGCGGCGAGAACCGCAAGCGCCGCTTCCGCTCGCGCCGCAAGAACCCGGCGGGCAAGGTGGAAGCGGCCGCTGCCGGCGTGACCGCGCCGAACAGCCGCCGGGCGAAGGTCCGCCGCGCGAGCTGAGCGTCCGTCCACCGGTCCGATCCTCCCCCTCTGGGGAAGGGGGACCGCCGCCGCAGGCGGTGGTGGAGGGGTACCTCCCTCTCGACGATACGGGGACACCCCTCCGTCGGCCCTGCGGGCCGCCACCTCCCCTTGCAGGGAAGGATTTTCGGGGCGTTCGCAATCGATGGGATCGCCAAGGGAACGGGTCATCGTGGTTCTCCGCGCTGGCCTGCCTTCCGCACGCGCCATGAGGCAGCGTTCGGAATGGACGGGAAGGAATGGGGGATGGTGAGGATTTCAGGAGCGGCCTCGAATCGGTCTGCCGCTATCCTTCCCGTTTGTGCCATAATAGCGTTACGATGTCAAGATAAATAACCCTATTGGATATTCTCCAGCGTGGGAAGGACGATGGGGCATGGCATATCCCAACGCGATGATTTCCATGCCGCCCCCGCTCGGTTAGGAAACGGGCATGGACGCCGGAGCCGCCATCGCGCTTTCCGCCTTCGCCATGACGGCGATCGTGGCGGTGCGCTATCTTGCGGTCAGCGGCGGCTTCGCCTGGGCGACCGGCAAGGTCCGGCCGGGGCTCTACCGCCGGCTCGGCCCGCAGATCCGGCGGGAGATCGGCTGGTCGCTCGCCTCCGCCGCGATCTACGGCGTGCCGGCCGGGATCGTCGCCTGGGGCTGGCGGGAGCATGGCTGGACGCGGATCTATGCCGGCTGGGCCGACTATCCGCTGTGGTACCTGCCGCTTGCGCCGATCCTCTACCTGCTGGCGCACGACGCCTGGTTCTACTGGACGCATCGCTGGCTGCACCGCCCGCACTGGTTCCGCATCGCCCATGCGGTGCACCATGCCAGCCGCCCGCCCACCGCCTGGGCCGCGATGAGCTTCCATCCGATCGAGGCGCTGACCGGCGCAGTGGTGATCCCCGCGCTGGTGTTCCTGATCCCGATCCACCCCGCGATGCTGGGCATCGTGCTGGCGATCATGACCGTGATGGGCGTGACCAACCATATGGGCTGGGAGCTGTTCCCCCGCGCCCTGGTCCATTCGCGCCTGGGCGGCTGGCTGATAACCGCCAGCCACCACCAGCGCCATCACGAGCGGTATCGCTGCAATTACGGGCTCTATTTCCGTTTCTGGGACCGCCTCTGCGGCACGGATCGCGGCCTTTCGCCTCCCTGAGTCGGACCCCCGGCGCGACTTAACGGTAAGTTTACCATGTCGCGCCAGACTGCCCCGGCAATCACGGAACGGGGATTTCGGGCAATGGACACGCTCAGGGGGAACTTCGCCGGCGGCACTGGTCCGCTGGACGACCCGCAGGCCCATGATGGGGCGGAAGACGGGGCGGCTGGCGAGACGCCGCCCGCAACCATCGGGCAGGACGAGCGGCGCATGCAGGTGCGCGCCTATAATCACTGGGCAAGCCTGCTGGGAGACCGCAGCTTCCCCGCGATCGACGATCTGGAGCCGTCCGATCTCCACGATTTCGCGCCCTACAGCGTGCTGCTGGACTTCACCGCGGGGATCGAGAATCCCGGCATCTCCTATCTCGGGCGGGCGCTGGCCCGGGAATGCGGCACGGACGAGGCGATAACCCGGCTGGCCGACGTGCCCGCGCGGTCGCTGCTTTCACGCATCACCGACCATTCCCTGCAGATCCTGGCGAACCAGGCACCGATCGGCTTCGAGGCGGAATTCGAGAACCAGCGCGGGCAGGCGATCCTCTATCGCGGCATCCTGATGCCCTTTTCGAGCGACGACGACACGATCGATTTCATCTACGGCGTGATCAACTGGAAGGAGCTGGCCGACCAGCCGGCGGCGGACGAGCCGATGCTCCAACCCGACCAGGCACCGGACGGCGAAGACGGAGAGGAAGGCTCCCCGGCCAGCCGGCGTGCCGATCCCGAGCCGATCACCGACTGGGCCGACGGCCCGGCCGCCGCCGGAGACGCGCTGCTTCCCCGGCCGAGCTTCGGCCTTCCCGAGACGGAGGCGGCGGCCGGAACGGACGAAGCGCCGGCAGGGCTGGCCGACCTGCTCGCCGCCGCACGCGACCTTGCGGAACTGGCGCGCGGGAGCGAGGAGCGCAGCCGCAACGCACTCTACGACGCGATCGGGCGCGCTTACGACTTCTCGCTCGCCGCCGCGCGCGAGCCCGGCGAATATCGGGCGCTGGTGGCCGCCGCCGGCCTCTCGGTGCAGGATCGCGCGCCGATGACGCCGGTGGTCAAGCTGGTCTTCGGGGCCGATTACGACAAGACGCGCCTCACCGAATATGCCGCCGCCCTGGCCCATGCCCATCGCCTGGGCATCGCAGCGGGCGGGCTGGGCGATTTCCTGCGCGGCAGCGAAGGCGGCCTCAAGGGCGTGGTCGGCGCCGAACGGCGGCTGCGGCGCGAGGAAGCCGGCAGATCCGCGGGCCCGGCGGAAACGCCGCGCCTGCGCATCGCCGGGAAGCTGCGTCAGCTCGAGCAGTTCGGCTTCGACGCGATCTCGCCCGAAGGCCGCGAATTCGCCCTGGTGGTGATTCGCCGGCTCGAGACCGGCGCGATCTCCGTGCTGGGCGAGATTTCGGAAGATGCGCGGCTGGTCGAACGGGCGGCGCGCAAGCTGCTGGCCTGAGAAACCTCGTGATCCGGATGCGCCACGCCTCCCCCTTCGTCATTCCCGCGCAGGCGGGAATCCAGTTCCGGCGATAGCTCCTGGATTCCCGCCTGCGCGGGAATGACGGAAAAGGCGATGTTCCTTTTCCGCTTGGCGAGCCGAGATCCAAACCGACAATACCCGCCCGAAAGCAGGGTTGCCATCCGGGGGCAAACGGGGGCAAGTTCCGCCCGGCTTTAAGCCCCGGTTCAGCCGGACAGCCCCTAGGGTCCGCACCTACTGACAGGAAGACGATGCGCATCCCCGCCCGTATTCTGGCCCGCCCCGCCGCGATCATGGCCGCGATCCTCGCCGCGATCCAGCTCGCGGTGCAGCCGGTGGCGGCGCAATCGATCCTGCGCGATGCCGAGACCGAGGCGCTGTTCCGCGATATGGTCGATCCGCTGGCCGAGGCGGCCGGGCTGGGCAAGGGCAACGTCGAGATCGTGCTCGTCAGCGACAATTCGATCAACGCCTTCGTCGCCGGCGGGCAGCGCATCTACATCAACAGCGGCCTGATCAACGCCGCCGACACGGCCGGCGAAGTGCAGGGCGTGATGGCGCACGAGCTGGGCCACGTCACCGGCGGCCATGTCATCCGCTCCAGCGAGGGGGCGAGCGCGGCCACCGGCATCTCGCTCCTCTCGCTGCTGCTGGGCGTGGCGGCGATGGCGGCCGGCGCGGGCGATGCCGGCATGGGCGTGCTGATGGCCGGCCAGCAGGCCGCGATGGGCAAGTACCTCGCCTTCAGCCGGGCGCAGGAATCCACCGCCGATGCGGCGGGCGTGCAATATCTCTCCAAGGCCGGGATTTCCGGGCGCGGATCGATCGAATTCTTCAAGAAGCTGCAGAACCTCGAATTCCGCTACGGCTATTCGCAGGACGACGATGCCGCCTTCTCCCGCACCCACCCGATGACGGGCGACCGCATCGCCAACCTCCAGCGCGAATACGAGCAGGATCCGGCGTGGGACAAGCCGGGCGACCCCGATCTCCAGACCCGGTTCGAGCGAGTGAAGGCCAAGCTCTACGGCTATATCGCCGATCCGCAGGCGACCCTGCGCGCCTATCCCCCGTCGATGACCGGGATTCCGGCCCGCTATGCCCGCGCCTATGCCTATCACAAGGACGCGCAGGTGGACAAAGCGCTGGCCGAGACCCAGGCGCTGATCGCCGCCGACCCGCACGATCCCTATTTCCTCGAGCTGGAAGGGCAGATCCTGCTCGAATCCGGCCGGCCGAAGGATGCGATCGCGCCGCTGCGCGAAGCGACCCGCATCACCGGCAACAATCCGCTGGTCGCCTCCACTTTCGGCCATGCCCTGATCGCCAGCGAGACCCCGGAGAACTTCGCGGAGGCCGAGCAGGTGCTGAAGGCGGCGGTGGCGAAGGACCGGGAGAATCCCTTCGCCTGGTATCAGCTGGGGGTGGTCTATGCCGCGCGGGGCGACACGCCGCGCGCACGCCTCGCCAGCGCGGAGCAGCAATCGATGAGCGGGCAGATGGCGCAGGCGATGCAGAATGCCGAAGCGGCCGAACGATCGCTGCCCGCCGGCTCGCCCGATTGGCTGCGTGCCCAGGATATCGCGATGCAGGCGCGCGCGGAGCTTGAACGCCGCAAGGGCAAGAAGTAGCAGCCGCCGGATGGACAGCCGCATGAACGGGGGAACGGGCCCGAGCCGCCTGTGGACGATCGCCGCGCTGGTGCTGGGCGCCGCGCTGCTCGGCTTCGCGGGCGGCTGGGCCTGGCAGGCCACGGGCGCCGGGCGCGGGGCGACGGAGAAGGTCGTGCGCGACTACATCCTCGACCATCCCGAGATCCTGCCCCAAGCGATGCAGCGCCTGCAGGAGCGCGAGCTGGCCGCCCGGCTGGAGCCGCTGCGCGGGGTGCTGGAAACGCCTTATCCCGGCGCCGTGCTCGGGAATCCGGCAGGCAAGGTCACGCTGGTCGAGTTCGCGGACTACGCCTGTCCTTATTGCCGGCTGAGCGTGGCCGACGTGGAGGCGCTGATCGCGGAGAACAAGGACCTCAAGGTCGTGCTGCGGCAGGACCCGGTGCTGTCGCCCGAAAGCGGCGACGCCGCGCGCATGGCGCTGGCGGCGGCGGAGCAGGGCCGGTTTCCCGCCTTCCACAAGGCGATGTTCGCCAAGGAGCATCCCACCGCCGCGGCGATCGAGGCCGCCGCGCGCGAGGCCGGGCTCGACCTCGCCAAGGCCCGCGCCGATATCGCCGCGGGCAAGTACGACGCGGAGCTGGAGAACAACCGCCGCCTGGCCAATGCGATCGGCTTCTCGGGCACGCCAGCCTGGGTGATCGGCAAACAGGCCTATTCCGGCGCCCTGGGCAAGGACGCGCTGGCCAAGGCGGTGGAACAGGCGCGGGGGAGCTGAGGGAGCTGCCTTCTCCCAAGGATTCCCGGCCTCCCGTTCGTGTCGCCTTCCCGTGAACCTTCAGAAAATCCACCGCCGCTCCCCACGAGCAAAACGGCCTGACCCTGGCGGGAAAATCGGCTAGAAGCGGCCACCATGGCGATGCTGCCCTTCCAACCGACCCCGTTCTTCGCCAACAAGAACCGGGCCTTCTGGCACCTTCAATTCGCCGGCTGGGGCGGGGCGATGCTGCTGCGCGCCATGTCCTCGCTGGCCAATGCCCAGCCACTTTCCTTCCTGGTGCTGGTGCTGATCGCCACCATCACCGGCTTCTCGATCAGCCTGATCCTCTCGGTGACCTACCGCAAGCTGATCAGCCAGAAGCCGCTGGTGACCTGGGGCGCGACCGCGGCGGTGCTGGCGTTGGCCGTGAGCCTCTATGCCTTCATCGACAGCTGGGTGATCGCGCTCTACCGGCCGGACAGCGATGCCGGCTTCGCCCAGCTCTTCCTCGGCGTGTTCTATCTCGACCTCACCCTGCTCGCCGCCTGGTCCGCGCTGTATTACGCGATCAACTTCTTCCTCCAGGTGGAGGAGCAGGCAGACCGGCTCGGACGGCTGGAGATGCAGGCCACCAGCGCCCAGCTGGCCATGCTGCGCTACCAGCTCAACCCGCATTTCCTGTTCAACACGCTCAATTCGATCTCCACCCTGGTGCTGCTGCGGCAGACCGAGCCGGCCAACGCCATGCTCACCCGCCTGTCTTCCTTCCTGCGCCACACGCTGGTCCACCAGCCCGGCGGCAAGGTGACGGTGCACGAGGAAGTGGAGACGCTGAAGCTCTATCTCGACATCGAGCGGATGCGCTTCGAAGAGCGGCTGCGGACCGAATTCCGCATCGAACCCGCCGCCGCCGACGCGCGCCTGCCCTCGCTGCTGCTGCAGCCGCTGGTGGAGAACGCGATCAAATATGCCGTCTCCCCGCAGGAGGAAGGGGCCAAGATCAGCATTTCGGCGCGGCTTATCGGCCAAAGGCTTCGCGTCACCGTTTCGGATACCGGGCCGGGATTGCAAAATCCGGGAGGGGCGACGAGCTTCCCGGGCGTGATTGCGAGTGGCGCGGGCGTCGTCTCTTCCACCAATGTCGGGCTGGCCAATATTCGTGACCGGCTGGCCCAGGCATATGGCGACGACCATGTCTTCGAAATCCGCACGCCCGCGCAGGGCGGCTTCACCGTGGTGATCGAGATCCCCTACGAAGCCGCCGAGGAAGAGGAGACCCCGACCCTGCAGAAACAATCCGCCAAGCCGGCCGTTACCGTCCTGCCCACGCAACGCGAATTGGGATTGGACGCATGACCATCCGCACCATCATCGTCGATGACGAGAAGCTCGCCATCCAGGGCCTGCAATTGCGGCTCGAGAATTTCCCCGACGTGGAGATCATCGACACCTGCGCCAACGGGCGGGAGGCGATCCGCAAGATCAAGACCGAGAAGCCGGACCTCGTGTTCCTCGACATCCAGATGCCCGGCTTCGACGGGTTTTCGGTGGTGAAGGGCGTGATGGAGATCGATCCGCCGCTGTTCGTCTTCGTCACCGCCTTCCAGGAACATGCGATCCGCGCCTTCGAGGCCAATGCGGTCAATTATCTGATGAAGCCGGTGGATGCGGACAAGCTGGCCGACACGCTGGACCGCGTGCGCACCCGCCTGGCCGAGAAACGCTCGGCCGAAGAGGCGGAGAAGCTCAAGGGCGTGCTCGCCGAGGTCGCGCCCGACGCGGTGGACCAGGTGGACACGGAAGACACCGCCACGCGTTACGAAAAGCTCATCAACGTCAAGGATCGCGGGCAGATCTTCCGCGTGGACGTGGATTCGATCGAGCATATCGAAGCCGCCGGGGATTATATGTGCATCTATACCGGCGATAATTCGCTGATCCTGCGCGAGACGATGAAGGATCTCGAACGCCGGCTCGATCCGCGCGTGTTCCAGCGGGTGCATCGCTCCACCATCGTCAATCTCGACAAGGTGCGGCAGGTGAAGCCCCACACCAACGGCGAATGTTTCCTGATGCTGGAAAGCGGCGCGCAGGTGAAGGTGAGCCGGTCCTATCGCGACGTGGTGGCGCGCTTCGTGCATTAGGCGCTTATCCCATCGGGAAAGGTATGCCTCCTTCGTCATCCCCGCGCAGGCGGGGATCCAGTGCGGCATGCGCTGTTGCCTGAGTCTGGATCCCCGCCTGCGCGGGGATGACGGGACTTGCCCCAGCCGGATAAGCGAGCTTGCGGCAAGGACCCCGAGCTTGTCGAAGGGCCGTTCTTCTCCTAGCGACGCGGGAGGAAGGGTCCTTCGCGGGCAAACGGGGTTGCGGGAAATGGCTTTGCAGATCGACGGCTTCGACCTCCCCTCCTTCGTCCGCGCCACGCTGGACGAGGATCTCGGCGCAGGCCTGCCCGGCGGTGGGCGCGACGTCACCGCCGAGAGCGTGATCCCCGCCGATGCGCGCTTTTCCGGGGTGATGGACAGCCGCGACGCGATCGTGGTCGCCGGCCTGCCGATCGCCGCCGCCTTCTTCCGCGCGCTCGACCCCGCGATGGAGATCGAGCTGCTGGCGCGGGAAGGGCAGGAAGTCCCCCCCGGCAGCGACCTGATGCGGCTTTCCGGCAATGCGCGGGCGATGCTCACGGCAGAGCGCAGCGCACTCAACACCGTGCAGCATCTTTCCGGCATCGCCACCATGACGCGCGACTATGTCCGCGCGATGGGCGAAGGGGGGGCAGCGCTGCTCGACACGCGCAAGACCATCCCCGGCCTGCGGCACCTGGAGAAATACGCGACCCGCATGGGCGGGGCCAAGAACCACCGCATGGGGCTGTGGGATGCGGCGATGATCAAGGACAACCACATCCTGGTGGCGGGTGATGTCGGCGAAGCGGTGCACCGGGCGCGCGCCGCCGGCGTGGCGGAAGTGATCTGCGAGGTCGACCGGATCGACCAGATCGAGCCCGCCCTGGCGGCGGGCGCCAGCCACCTGCTGCTCGACAACATGGCGCCGGAGACGCTGCGCGAAGCAGTGGCGCTAGTCGCTGGCCGGGTGCCGACCGAGGCCTCGGGCGGGGTGCGGCTCGACACGATCGGGGCGATCGCGGCCACCGGCGTCACCTATGTCTCGGTCGGCCGCCTCACCCAGAGCGCGCCTGCGGCCGATATCGGGCTGGACTTCACCCCGCTGTGAGGACGCCGCTTGTCGCGTTGGCGTTGGCGGGGGCCGTGCTGGCCCCGGGCGCCCCGGCCCATGCCCAGGCCTATCAATGCGCGGTTCCGGGATCGGTGTCCGTCCCCCGGATCGCGCCCGACGGGCCGGCGCGGCGGATGGCCGTCACCGGCTATTCGCTCAATCTGAGCTGGTCGCCCGAATATTGCCGGGGCCGGGAAGGCAGCGCGGCGGACCGGATGCAGTGCTCGGGCCGGAGCGGGCGCTTCGGCCTGATCCTCCACGGGCTGTGGCCCGAAGGCGGGGAAAGCCGCTGGCCGCAATGGTGCCCCACCGCGCGCCGCCCTTCGGCCGAGCTGCTGCGCCGTAACATGTGCCTCACTCCTTCCGCGCAGCTCCTGGCGCATGAATGGGCCAAGCACGGCAGCTGCATGGCGAGGACGCCGGAAGGCTATTTCAAGGCCGCGCGCATCCTGTGGGATTCGCTCGCCCTGCCCGATCTCGACCGGCTCTCGCGCCGCCAGGGGCTGACCGCCGGCGCGATCCGCCAGGCCTTCACCGACGGCAACCTCGCCTGGAGCAACGAGATGGTGGGGATCGACCTCAATGAGCGCGGCTGGTTCGAAGGCTACCGGCTCTGCTACGGCAAGGACTTCATGCCCGCCCGCTGCGGCAAGGCCCGGTTCGGCCCGCCCGATTCGGCTTCGGCGAAGATCTGGCGCGGGCTTTGAGGTCCGCGCGGAGGAAATCGCCAATCTCCGCGTTCTGCGACCTTATCGTCACCCCAGCGAAAGCTGGGGTCTCGGGCGGTGACGCGCAAAGGCCCGAGATGCCAGCTTTCGCTGGCATGACGAAAGTGGATGGGCAGAATCGAAGCTGACCCTCCGCGTCCTCCGCATGCCCCTCCCCCTGGAAAGCCTACCGCCGCCGGGCGAAGAACCCCCGCAGCAGCGCGGCCGCCGCTTCCTCCCCCATGCCGGAATAGACTTCCGGCCGGTGGAGGCATTGCGGCTGGTCGAACACGCGCGCGCCGTGCTCCACCGCGCCGCCCTTGGGATCGGGCGCCGCGTAATAGAGCCGGGCGATCCGCGCATGGGCGATCGCACCTGCGCACATCGCGCAGGGTTCCAGCGTGACCCATAATTCGCAGCCTTCGAGCCGTTCCTGCCCCAGCGCCTCGCTCGCCCGGCGGATCGCCAGCAATTCGGCATGGGCGGTCGGATCCTTCAGCCGGCGCGGGGCATTGTGTGCCTCCGCCACCACCGCGCCGTCCTTCACCACCACCGCGCCCACCGGCACTTCGCCCGCCGTGGCGGCCTCCTGCGCGAGCAGGAGCGCGCGCGCCATGGGCGGGGGGAGCGGCCAGCGGGTCATCGCGCCAGCGCTAGCGGCAGGCGGCGCAGGCCGCAACGCCGCTCCATTGCTTGACGATTCGCCCATGCGCCGCTATGCGCGCCGCTTTCCGGGACATCCCGACCGCATTTCTTACGAGAGAGAACCATGTCGCGCATCTGCGAACTGACCGGCAAGGGCCGCCAGATCGGCCACAATGTGAGCCACGCCAACAACAAGACCAAGCGCGTCTTCCTGCCGAACCTGCAGAACGTCACGCTGCTGAGCGAAAAGCTGGACCGCAGCTTCAAGTTCCGCGTCTCCACGCAGGGCCTGCGTTCGGTCGAGCATAATGGCGGCCTCGACAACTGGCTGCTCAAGACGGCGGACAGCAAGCTCTCCCCCCGCGCGCTCAAGGTGAAGCGCGAGCTGAAGAAGGCCCAAGCGGCCTGATACGCAGGCCCGCCGCGGCGGGCCAGCCCAGTGCGGAATCCGAAAGGCGCGCGGCATCCCCGCGCGCTTTTTTCGTGCCCTTTCGATCCTCCCTATGCCGGAGGCATGGGGAGGGACCATGCGAAGCATCGTGGAGGGGTAGGTGCGCACTTTACCCCTCCACCACGCCGCCTGCGGCGGCGCGGTCCCCCTCCCCATCGCTTCGCGACAGGGAGGAATTTGGATCACTCTCGCGGCACCCGCCATTCCAGTCGCAGCAGCAGACTGCGCTGCACCAGGGCGGCATCGTTGTCGTCCGGCACGATCCAGATCGTCACCGGCCCGCCATCCTGCCCGCCGGTCACGGCCAGCCCTTCGTAATTGTCACGCGGCACCGGGCCATCGAGCGCGGCGACCATGCGCCAGGGCCACAGCCTGCCGGGCCGAATCTCCGCCGGATCGGCCAGCAGCAGCGCGGTCTCGAAACGCGGCCAGGGAAGCAGCGCCACGCCGCGGGCGAGGATCAGCACGCGGCCATCAGGCAATTGCGCGATATCGGTGGGCGACATGCCGGGCGGCGGATCGAAGGAGAAACGCCAAGGCCGTATTCCTTCCACCGGATCGCCGGGGAACAGCAGGGCATCCTTGCCGGCACCGCCAGGCCCCTCCGCCGATTCGGCCAGCACGACGAACCGGCCGTCCGCCAGCCGCACCATCGCTTCCGGGCCGCCATTCGCCGGCCAGTCGCGCATCGCGGCCGGCTGCACGAATCGGGGCTTCGTGAGATCCGGCTCCATCCGCCCGATCACGTTGCGCCCTTCCAGGCCGATCCAGAACCGCCCGCCCTGCGGATCGTGCGTGGCGGACTCGACATCCTGCATCGGCTTGAATCCGTCGCTTCCGGGAAAGAGCGGCCGCAGCAAGGCCGGTCCGCTTCGCGCGGGCGGAACGGCGAGGCGCAGCAGCCCGCCCCGGTCGCCAAAGGCGAACAGGGTCCCCGCATCGGAAGCGACCAGCGCGGAATAGGAGCCGAAATCGGCATTGGCGCTCCGCAAATGCCACAGCCCGGTCAGCAGTGGCCCCTCGCGCCCTCCGATCCGCGCGGCTTCGCCCGGAGGGATCGGCAGGGGCACCGCTTCGAGCTGCTGCGCATGGCTGGGCGGCGGCAGCTCCGTGCGCCAGAACAGCCCGGGCGCGAGCCCCAGCGCGACGAGCAGGATCGGCAGGATGCGGCGCATCGGCAGCGGGCGCGGGGAAACGGCCTGCCTATTCCATCGGTCCGGTGAACAGCAGCGGATCGATCCGCGCACCGAACCACTTCATGCTCCAGTGCAGATGCGGGCCGGTGGCGCGCCCGGTCATCCCGATACGGCCGATATACTGCCCCTGCTTCACGCGTTCGCCTTCCTTCACCGCGATCTCCGAGCAATGGAGGAAGGCGCTGTTCAGCCCCATGCCATGATCGATGATCAGCAGGTTCCCTTCCAGCGAGAAGGGCTTCTGCGCCGCCAGCACCACCACCCCGTCGGCCGGGGCGACGAAGGGCGTGCCGCTTTCCCCGGTCGCGATGTCGAGCCCGGAATGATAGGCACCCGGCTCGCCGCGATAGATGCGCTGCGAGCCGAACCGACCCGAAATGCGCCCCTTGGCCGGCCAGATGAAATGCTGCTTCCAGCCATCCGCATCGGACCGCACGGCGCGCGCCGCTTCGATCCGCGCCAGCTCCGGCTCGCGGATGCGCATGAACGCAGCGCTCGGCCCGCCGGTTCTGCGAGCCACGTTGACCCGCTCGATGTTCCAGGCGCGCGGGGCGATGGCGAGATTCCGCTCCACCGTGCTGCCGTCGTCCAGCACGGCGACGAGTTGCGCCTGCGCGCCCGCGTCGCGATCGAACGCGGCGAAGAAGGACCCGTCGGGCGCGATCGTGAAGGCCTGCCCGTCGAGCCGCGCAGACATTGTGCCCGGCGGCACCTTGCCGAGGATCCAGCCGCCCTGGGTCAATTCACCGGAAAAGATGAAGTCGCGCGCGCCGGGCCCCGGTCTGGTGGAGTCCGCAGCCATGTTCCTTCCTTCCGCTTCGGCCGCCTGGGCCGTTCCTATCGGCGAGGAACCGCAGCCAGCGGCCAGCGCCGCTGCCGAAAGGCAGGCGATCGCGGAAAGGGCCAGCCTCACGCCTTGCCCAGCAGGCGGCGGGTCGCGATCTCGGCGCTGGCGTAAGGCTCCTGGCGGTCCACGCTCCAATAGCGCAGCTCCTCCAGCGCAATCGCCTCTCCGGTCACCGCGCAGATGACGAAATTGCCCGGCTTCACCACACGGAACCCGCTGGGCCCATAGATCAGTGTCGCAGCTCGATCGGTGGATGACATCAACATGAGCGAATCCCTAGCAACGGGCAGGCCTCAGAACAATTCCGCCTGCTCGCCTTCTTCCGTCCTGCGCGGCCGGGCATGGCCCGACCCTGAACGGCGTGGCGCGGCGCCGGCGGGAACGGCATCCAGCGCGCCGTCGCGGAACCGCAGGGTGAGCAGCGCTTCCCGGGCGGCTTCGGCCCGGTCGGTCAGCGTGCGGCCCGCCGCGTCGGTCACTCGCACATAGCCGCGCTGGAGCGGCCGGTCGGGATGGAGCTGCTGCGCCAGCCGTTCGAGCGCGGAGAGCCGATCGCGCTTCGCTGTGATCGGCTGCGTGACCAGCGCGGGAACCAGGCGCAAGGCGGCCAGCCGGTCGCGCCCGCGATCGACCCGCGCCTTGAGCAGCGGCGCGGACAGCCGGGCGCTGTCGGCCTGCAGCGCCTCGCGCGCCTTGCCGGCCCGGTCCGCCAGCGCACGGCGCAAGCGCTCCGCCAGATCGTCCAGCCGCTGCGAGGCCTGGGCGACCAGCGCCTCGGGCCGGGGCAGGCGCTGCGCGCGCATCTCCAGCCTTTCGCGCCCGAGCATCACCGGGCGCAGGATCGCGCGGCGCTTCCGCAGCCCGAACTCGTCCAGCGTCGCGGCCAGCTCGGCGCGCACGGGCATCGCCATCTCGGCCGCAGCGGTGGGGGTTGGGGCCCGGCGGTCCGCGGCATGATCGGCCAGCGTGGTGTCGGTCTCGTGGCCCACCGCCGAGATCACGGGAATCGCGCTTTCCGCGATCGCGCGGACGACGATCTCCTCGTTGAAGCTCCACAGATCCTCGATCGATCCCCCGCCGCGCGCCACGATCACCAGGTCGGGCCGGGGGACGGGCCCGTCGGGCTCGAGGGCGGAGAAGCCCCGCAGCGCGGCGGCCACCTGCTCGGCCGATCCCTGGCCCTGCACCAGCACCGGCCAGACCAGCACATGGCACGGGCAGCGATCCGCCAGCCGGTGGAGGATGTCGCGAATCACCGCGCCCGTGGGAGAGGTGACCACCCCGATCACGCGCGGCAGGAACGGCAGCGGCCGCTTGCGCGCGGCGGCGAACAGCCCTTCCGCCTCGAGCCGGAGCCTGGTCCTTTCCAGCAGGGCGAGCAGCGCGCCTTCGCCCGCCATCTCCATCCGCTCGATCACGATCTGGTAGGAAGAGCGGCCCGCATAGGTGGTGAGCTTGCCGCTGGCGACGACCTCCAGCCCGTCTTCCGGGCGGAAGCCCAGCCTTTCGGCATTGCCGCGCCACATCACCCCGTCGATCTGGGCGTTCTCGTCCTTCAGGCGGCAATAGAGATGGCCGGATGCGGCGCGCTTCACGCCGGAAAGCTCGCCCCGCAGCCGCACATGGCCGAAAACGTCCTCCACCGTGCGCTTCAGCCGGGCCGAAATCTCGGTGATCGTGAGCGGCGCGGCGTTGTCCCCGGGCGTATCGCGCGCTACCAGCCCGGACGACATGGCATCATCGCTGGAAAAAGGGCCGGGCATGAATATCCTCTTGCTGGGATCGGGTGGGCGCGAACATGCGCTGGCATGGAAGCTGGCGCAATCCCGCTTGCTGGCTGCCGAAGGGGACAGGCTCTATGCCGCCCCGGGCAATCCCGGCATCGCGCAATATGCCGAGCTGGTCCAGCTCGACACGGCGGACCATGCGGCAGTCGCGGCCTTCTGCGCGAAGAAGGCCATCGGCCTGGTGGTGATCGGACCGGAGGCGCCGCTGGTGGACGGGCTGGCCGACAGCCTGCGCGCGGAAGGCATCCCGGTGTTCGGCCCGTCCAGGGCAGCCGCGCAGCTCGAAGGCAGCAAGGGCTTCACCAAGGATCTGTGCGAACGCGCCGGCATCCCCACCGCGGCCTATGTCCGCACCCGCTCGCTGGAGGAAGCGCGCGAGGCGCTATCGCGCTTCAAGCCGCCTTACGTGCTCAAGGCGGACGGCCTCGCCGCCGGCAAGGGGGTGGTGATCGCCGAGACCCTGGGCGACGCGGAAGACGCGCTGGCGGAGATGTTCGGCGGCGCCTTCGGCGAAGCCGGCGCGGAAGTGGTGATCGAGGAATTCCTGACCGGCGAGGAAGCCAGCTTCTTCGTCCTCACCGACGGGGCCACCATCGTCCCCATCGGCAGCGCGCAGGATCACAAGCGGGTGGGCGACGGCGACACCGGCCCGAACACCGGCGGCATGGGCGCCTACAGCCCTGCCCCGGTGCTGACGCCGGCGCTGGAAGGCGAAGCGATCGAGCGGATCGTGGCCCCCACCGTGCGCGCCATGGCCGATGCGGGCATGCCCTATTCCGGCGTGCTTTATGCCGGGCTGATGCTGACGCCGGAGGGGCCGAAGCTGATCGAATACAACTGCCGCTTCGGCGATCCCGAATGCCAGGTGCTGATGCTGCGGCTGGACGCCGATCTGGGCGAATACATGCTCGCCTGCGCCGAAAGCAGCCTTGCCGCGCTGCCGGTGCCGCGGCTGTCGGACGAGGCCGCGCTGACCGTGGTGATGGCGGCGGAAGGCTATCCCGGGACGCCGCGGAAGGGCGGCGCGATCCGCAATATCGAGGCGGCCGAGGCCAAGGGCGCGAAAGTGTTCCACGCGGGCACGGCGCTCGACGGCGAAGGGCAGCTCGTCGCCTCCGGCGGCCGCGTGCTCAACGTGACTGCGCTGGGCGGCAGCGTATCCGAAGCGCAGGCCGCGGCCTATCGCGCGCTGCTGGCGATCGACTTCCCCACCGGCTTCTGCCGCCGCGACATCGGCTATCGCGAAGTGGCCCGCGAGGCCGCTCGCGAACGGCTGGGCTAGGCTGGAAGCCGAAAGTCAGCTTCGCCCGAAGCGGGTTTCGATAATCTCGCGCAGGTCCGTCTCCAGCCGAGCACCGTAATGCGAGATGATCTCCGCCGCCGCGATCGCTCCCATGGTGAGGCAGTCGGCCAGGCTTTCGCCGCGCACATGGCCGAACAGGAAGCCGGCGGCGAACAGATCACCCGCGCCCGTGGTGTCGACCACCTTGTCCACAGGTTCGGCAGGCACGTCCGCCCGCTCGCCCGCCGCGATCGCGCTCGCCCCTTCGGCGCTGCGGGTCACCACCAGCACCGGCACTTTCGGCGCCAGCAGGGCCATGCCGGTTTCGAAATCCTCTTCTCCGGTCAGCGCGGCAAGCTCGTGATGATTGGCGAACAGGATGTCGATCAGCCCTTCCTCGATCATCTCGCGAAAATCATCGCCATGCCGGCTGATGACGTAGGGATCGGACAGGGTGAAGGCCACCTTGCGGCCCGCTTTCTTCGCCGCCTCGATCGCACGGCGCATCGCGGCGCGCGGCTCTTCCGGGTCCCACAGATAACCTTCGAGATAAAGCACCGAAGCGCTGGCGATGGCATCGAGGTCCAGCGCCAGGGCGGGCAGGAACTGCGAGGCACCGAGATAGGTGTTCATCGTGCGCTGCCCATCGGGCGTGACGAAGATCAGGCATCGCGCGGTCGGCGGATCGCCGGCGCGGGGCGCGGTGTCGAAATCGATCCCCACCGCGCGGATATCATGCGCGAACACCTCGCCCAGCTGATCGTCCGCCACTTGGCCGATAAAGGCGCATTGCGCGCCCAGCGCCGACAGGCCGGCCAGCGTGTTCGCCGCCGACCCGCCCGAAATCTCCCGCGCGGGCCCCATCGCGCCGTAGAGTTCTTCCGCACGGTTCGTGTCCACCAGCGTCATGCCGCCGCGCACCATGCCCAGCTCCGCGATCAGTTCTTCCTCGCAAGGGGCCATCACATCGACGATCGCATTGCCGATCGCGAGCACATCATAGCGGGGTTCTGTCATGGGAATCCTTCGTCTGAAATCACGCCCGTCTTGCCGCCGGGCGCAAGAAGGCCATCGCCCGCGATCCCGGGCGGCGTTGACTTGCCGCGCGCGGCGCGCAATCGCAAGCGCCGATGCCCGCGATCGCCTCCGCAATGCTGCTCGCACTCGGCCAGCTCGCCGATCCGCGCATGATCCGCCTGCTGGCGAAGACTGCGGGGGTGACCCTGGCGCTGTTCGCGATCCTGGGCACGGCCGGGTGGTTCGCGCTCGACCACGTGCTGGAATGGGCGGGGCTGTCGGATCGGCTGTTCGCCGGCGCGGAGGGGCTGCGCGGTGCCGCTTCCCTCATCTTCGTCCTCATCGCCGGCTGGCTGCTGTGGCGAGTGATCGCGATGGCGGTGATCTCCTTCTTCGCCGACGAGGTCGTGGTGGCGGTGGAGGGGAAATATTATCCCGAAGCCGCAGCCGAGGCCCGCGATCTGCCGCTGCGCGAGCAGTTCACCACCAGCCTGGCGGCCGCCGGGCGGGCGCTGCTGGTGAACCTGATCGCGCTGCCCTTCGCGATCGCCCTGCTGGTGACCGGCGTCGGCACCGCGATCCTGTTCTGGATCGTCAACGCGGTGCTGATCGGACGGGAACTGTCGGACATGGTCTGGCTGCGGCATCGCCATGCGGGTGGTGCGCAATCCCCCATCACCCGCAGCGAACGCTTCATGCTGGGCGGCGCGACCGCGGCACTGCTGCTGGTGCCCGTAGCCGGCCTGCTCGCTCCGCTGCTCGGCGCGGCCAGCGCAGCCCATCTCACTCATCGTAAACGGAGACCAGTCCATGGCTAGGCGGATCATCGCCGTGATTGCGCTGTCCGCGTTGCTATCGGCCTGCGGCGGCAATACCCCGCGCCCGGCATCGGCATCCGGCAGGGCGGCCTCCACCAGGGTGCCGCCGACCAAGCCCGCCCCGCCGATGCGCCCTCCGCCCGAAGCGCAGGTGCTCCATGCGCCGGGGCTGGAAGGCGTGATCGGCGCGACCGGGCCGGCATTGCTGCGCCAATTCGGCCAGCCGCGGCTCGACGTGCATGAAGGCGACGTGCGCAAACTGCAGTTCAGCGGCCGCGCCTGCGTGCTCGATATCTTCCTCTATCCGCCCAAGGGGGGCGGTGAACCAGCCGCGACCTATGCGGAGGCCAGGCGGGGGAGCGACGGGCAGGAAGTGGACCGCGCCGCCTGCGTGGCGGCGCTGCGGCGTTAGATTATGGCAATTATGTCGTTTGCAAACGCGCCGCGGATTGACGGTTTTTCGTCACCCCAGCGAAAGCTGGGGTCTCGGGCGGCGGCGCACAAAGGCCCGAGATGCCAGCTTTCGCTGGCATGACGAAAGACGGATATTTGCAAAAGATACAATCGCCTAGATTGTCAGCTCACACCATGAAGCTTTCGCCGCAGCCGCAGGCGCCCTTGGCGTTGGGGTTATCGAACACGAAGCCGGCGGTGAAATCGTCTTCCCGCCAGTCCATGGTCGAGCCCACGAGGTAGAGCACGCTGGCGCCGTCGATGTAGAATGTGCCGCCGGGGGTCTCGATCTTCTCGTCGAAGCCCTGTTCCTCGGTCACGTAGTCGACCGAATAGGCAAGGCCCGAACAGCCCCGGCGCGGGGTGGAGAGCTTGACGCCGATAGCACCCGCCGGAGCACGGGCCATCAACGCGGCGATGCGCTGCTCGGCGGCCGGGGTCAGGTTCACAGCGGCAGGGCGGGCACGGGTCTTCACATCGGTCATCACAGCATTCCCAGTTCCAGCCGGGCCTCGTCGCTCATCTTGGCCGGGTCCCATGGCGGGTCCCAGACAAGGTTCACTTCGGCATCGCGGATGCCGGGGATCGCCCCGATCCGCAATTCGACTTCACCCGGCATGCTCTCGGCCACCGGACAATGCGGGGTGGTGAGGGTCATCGTCACCACCGCATCGCCTTCGGGCGAGACATCCACACCATAGATAAGGCCAAGATCGTAGATATTCACGGGTATTTCGGGATCGTAGATGTCGCGCAGCGCGCCGATCACCGCCTCGAACAGCTCGCCGCCCGGCTCGCCGGCGGGGATTCCCTCGGGTTTCTGGATCAGGAAGCCTTCGAGATAGTCGCGCTTGCGCTCCAGCTTCGCACCCATCGTCTCTTCCGTCTCGAGATCGACGCGGGCACGCGGCGGCGCTTCCACGCGGTCGACTTCCTCGACGCTGAAGGGCTTGTCGGTTTCCTCGCTCATTCCAAATGGTCCTAGCCGAAAATCCTCTTGGTCCGCTCGATGCCCGCGAGCAGGGCGGCGATATCGCCTTCGTCGCTGTAAAGCCCGAAGCTCGCCCGCGCGGTGGCGGGAACGCCGAGATGGTCCATCAACGGCTGCGCGCAATGGTGGCCGGCGCGGATCGCGACATTCGCCTCGTCCAATATGGTGCCGAGATCGTGCGGATGAACCCCGTCCAATGAAAAGCTGACGATACCGGCGGCATCCTCCGGGCCGAACAGGGTGACGTCGTTCATGCCGCGCAACTCCTCGCGCAGCCGGGCGACCAGGGCGTTCTCGTGCCGCTCGATCGCGTCGAGCCCGATCGCGGAGACATAATCGAGCGCGGCGGCGAAGCCGATCGCCTCGGCAATGGCCGGGGTGCCGGCCTCGAAGCGCTGCGGCGCCGGGGCATAGGTGGTCCTGGCAAAGGTCACCCGGTCGATCATCGAACCGCCGCCCTGATAAGGCGGCATGGCCTCCAGAATCTCGGCCCGCGCCCACAACGCGCCGATCCCGGTGGGGCCGTAGAGCTTGTGGGCGGAGAAGGCGTAGAAATCGCAATCCAGCGCCGCCACGTCCACCGCGAGGCGCGGCACCGCCTGGCATCCATCCACCAGCAGCTTCGCGCCCACCGCATGAGCGATATGGGCCGTGCGGCGCACGTCGAGCACCGAGCCGAGCACGTTGGAGACATGGGCGAGGGCGACCAGCTTGTGCGCGGGCGTGAGCATCGCTTCCGCCGCGTCGAGGTCGATTCGCCCGTCCGGCGTGAGCGGGCAGGGGTCGATCGCCGCCCCGGTGCGTTCCGCGATCAGCTGCCAGGGGACGATGTTCGAATGGTGCTCCAGCATCGAAAGCAGGATGCGGTCACCCGGCCCGAGATTGGCCGCGCCCCAGCTTGCCGCGACCAGATTGATCGCCTCGGTCGCGCCGCGGGTGAAGACGATCTCCTCTTCCCGGCCGCCGATGAAAGCTGCGACCCGGCGGCGCGCGGCCTCATAGGCCAGCGTCATCTCGGCCGAGCGTGCATAGACCCCGCGATGCACGGTGGCATAGTCGCGCCCCAGCGCATCGCTCACCGCATCGATCACCGCCTGCGGCTTCTGCGCGGTGGCTGCCGTGTCGAGATAATGCCATTCGCGGCCCTCGGCGCTCACCAGACCGGGGAAATCCGCCTTGCGGCTGATCGAATCGACAGCGGTGCTCACACCACGTCTCCTTCCAGCCCGGCCAGCGCCTGCTCCAGCATCCGCTCGCGCAGCCCGGCATCCTCGATCGCCGCGAAGGCATCTGCCACGAAGGCGCGGATCAGCAGCTTGCGGGCGATCTCAGGCGGAAGGCCCCGCGCCGCCATGTAGAACGCGGCCGCCCGATCCAGCGCGCCGATCGCCGCGCCATGGGCGCATTTCACGTCGTCGGCGAAGATTTCCAGTTCCGGCTTGGCATTGGCGGCGGCGCCCTTCTCGAGCAGGATCGCGCGGAAGTTCTGCGCCGCGTCAGTCTTCTGCGCGTCGCGGGCGACTTCGATCCGGCCGAGGAAATTGCCGGTCGCCTGGCCCCACTGCACTGCGCGGACCACCTGGTTGGAGCTCGCATGCGGATGGGCATGGAACACGCGGGTGACGAATTCCTGCCGCTTGCGCCCACCCCCCAGGGTCACTCCGCCGAACTCGAAATGCGCGCCTTCCTCCAGCGTCACTTCCACCTCGGCCCGGGCATAGGGCCCGGCGGGATTGACGAGGAACAGGGCGAAGCGCGCATCGCGCCCGACATGGACCCGCAGGCGATCGACGCCGGCTTCGACGATGCCGGTCTCGCACAGTGTCTCGCCCGCGGGCACGGCAAGCTCACGCCACCGGTTCAGCGCAGCCGGATCGGCGGCGGCAAGCCAGTCCGGATCGGCATAACGCCAATCCTCGTCCCGCGTGGTAGGGACGACAGAGGCGAGCGAAGCATTCACGCCACCGCCTCATAGCCTTCGCGCTCCAGCTCCAGCGCGAGATCGGGCCCGCCGCTCTTCACAATGCGGCCCTTGGCCAGCACATGCACGAAGTCCGGCTTCACATAGTCGAGCAGGCGCTGGTAGTGCGTGATCAGCAGCACCGCCTTGCGCGGGGAGCGCATGATCGCGTTGATCCCTTCGCCCACCACGCGCAGCGCATCGATGTCGAGCCCGCTGTCGGTTTCGTCCAGCACGGCGAATACGGGATCGAGGATGCCCATCTGCACCATCTCGGCGCGCTTCTTCTCGCCGCCGGAGAAGCCCACGTTCACCGACCGCTTGAGCATGTCCATGTCGAGCCGGAGGAGGCCCGCCTTCTCCCGCGCGAGCTTGAGGAACTCCCCGCCCGAAAGCGGCTCCTCCCCGCGCGCCTTGCGCTGGGCGTTCAGTGCCTCGCGCAGGAACTGCACGTTGGAGACGCCCGGAATCTCCACCGGATACTGGAAGCCCAGGAACAGGCCGGCGGCCGCGCGCTCATGCGGTTCGAGCGCGAGCAGGTCCTGCCCGTCGAACGTCACCGATCCTTCGGTGACCTCATAGCCCGGCCGCCCGCCCAGCACATAGGCCAAGGTGGACTTGCCCGCCCCGTTCGGCCCCATGATCGCATGCACTTCGCCCGCATTCACGGTGAGCGAGAGGCCGTTGAGGATCGGCTTGCCTTCGACTTCGGCGTGGAGGTTGGTGATCTGGAGCATAATATTATTCGCCTGCCTGAAACATGAGCGCCGAAAAGCCGCCTTCTCCCTCCTTCAGGGGAGGGGAGTTGGCCTGCTTCGCCTGATTGCGGAGGGTCCAGTTGCTTCCGCCCATCACGCCCTCGCGATCCGGGGCCGCTCGAAGGGCTTGGCCAGCTCCTCCCGGATCGCGCCGATCACCGTTTCGATATCGTCCAGCACCTGCGCCTCCGGGAAGCGCAGCACGCGCACGCCCACTTCGGTGAGCTTGCGGTCGCTCAATTCGGCCAAGGTCGCTTCGGGGCCTTCGGTTCCACCGATCTCGATCACCAGCCAGCGCGGCTTGCAGGCGAAATCGGCGATCGCCGATCCCATTACCACTTCGCGGGTGAAGGTGAAGCCGAGCTGCTTGTCCTTCACCCGGTCCCACAGCGCCGCCTGCGCCGGCGTGGGATCGCGGCGCTGGGCGCGGGCGCGGTCCTTGAGCGCAGCCGCCCGGCTGGCCGACACGTTCCAGCCGCGCGTGCGATTGGCGGACGCGGCATCTTCCCTCGCGGCCACGGAGGAAAGCGAGAGCTTGCGGCGTTCGGTCATCACCCCACGCTCCCTTCCAGCGAGATTCCCAGCAGCTTCTGCGCTTCCACCGCGAATTCCATCGGCAGCTGCTGCAGCACTTCCCTGGCGAAGCCGTTGACGATCAGCGCCACCGCCTCCTCCGTGCCGAGACCGCGCTGCATGGCGTAGAACAGCTGATCGTCGCTGATCTTGCTAGTGGTCGCCTCGTGCTCGATCTGGGCAGAAGGGTTCTTCACCTCGATATAGGGCACCGTATGCGCCCCGCATTCGCTGCCCAGCAGCAGGGAATCGCATTGGGTGAAATTGCGCACACCTTCCGCATTGGCGGCGACGCGCACCAGCCCGCGATAGGTGTTGTTGCTACGGCCCGCGCTGATCCCCTTGGAGACGATCGTGGAGCGGCTGCGCGCGCCGTTATGGATCATCTTGGTCCCGGTATCGGCCTGCTGGAAATTGTTGGTGACGGCGACCGAGTAGAACTCGCCCACCGAATCCTCGCCATTCAGCACGCAGGAGGGATATTTCCACGTGATCGCGCTGCCGGTTTCCACCTGGGTCCAGCTGACCTTGCTGCGCTTGCCCTGGCACAGCGCGCGCTTGGTGACGAAATTGTAGATCCCGCCCTTGCCTTCGCTGTCGCCCGGATACCAGTTCTGCACGGTGGAATATTTGATCTCCGCATCGTCGAGCGCGACCAGCTCCACCACCGCGGCGTGGAGCTGGTTCTCGTCGCGCTGCGGGGCGGTGCAGCCCTCGAGGTAGGAGACGTAGCTGCCCTTGTCGGCCACGATCAGCGTGCGTTCGAACTGGCCCGTATTCTCCGCATTGATGCGGAAATAAGTGCTGAGCTCCATCGGGCAACGCACCCCTTCGGGCACATAGACGAAGGTGCCGTCGGAAAAGACCGCGCAATTGAGCGCCGCGAAGTAGTTGTCGTGCTGCGGCACCACGCGGCCGAGCCATTTCTTCACCAGCTCGGGATATTCGCGGATCGCCTCGCTGATCGAAAGGAAGATAACGCCGGCCTTCTTCAGCTCCTCGCGGAAGGTGGTGGCGACCGAGACGCTGTCGAACACGGCGTCGACCGCGACCTTGCGCGCGCCTTCGACCCCGGCGAGCACCTTCTGCTCCTCGATCGGGATGCCGAGCTTGTCGTAGACTTCCTTGATCTCCGGATCGAGCTCGTCGAGGCTCCTCAGCGTGTCCTTCTTCTTGGGCGCCGCGTAGTAATAGGCGTCCTGGTAATCGATCGGCGGGATGTTCAGCTTGGCCCAGTCCGGCGTGGGCATGGTCTGCCACAGGCGGAAGGCCTTTAGGCGCCATTCGAGCATCCATTCCGGCTCTTGCTTCTTGGCCGAGATGAAGCGGACGATCTCCTCGCTGAGCCCCTTGGGCGCGAATTCCTGCTCGATCGCCGAATGGAAGCCCCATTCGTAGGTCTCGAGCCTCTTCGCCGCCTCGCGTGCTTCCTGGTCGCGCATGGTGGTTTCATCGGTCATGGATTCGCTCCACTCGCTACGAACGGGGCGGCCAGGCGCTGCCTGCCGTGCGATTCCGCTCCGCCGGTGGTCCGGGCAAGGTCGACGAGAGAGACATTGGCCAGCGCGCCGCGCAGGGCCGCATTCACCGCCGGCCAGTGCGGGCGGACGCTGCAGCAGGCTTCCAGCGCGCAATCCTGCCGCCCTTCCTCGACACAGGCGGTGAGCGCGATCGGCCCTTCCACCGCCTCCACGATGTCGGCGAGGGTGATCGCCGCCGCCGGGCGCGCGAGCTGCAGCCCGCCGCCGGCCCCGCGCGCGGAACGCAGCAGGCCCGCCGCGGTGAGCACGCTGACCAGCTTCTGCACCGTCGGCACCGGCAGCCCCGTCTCTGCCGCGAGCTGTGCGGCGGAGACGCGCGCGGAGCCGCAATGGCGCGCGGCGGCGCTCATCGTGACGACGGCATAGTCGGCCATGCTTGAGAGGCGCATTGCCTGCTTCACCTTCCTAATCGGAGTGATTCGTTCCAGTTTCATCTAGGGATGGTGCGCCGCATTGCAACCGGAAATGAACATGCGGGAAAATCGGCGCAAACGGCTGAAAAGCTCGAAAAAAGGGCGGCTCACCCATTCGGGAAAGCCGCCCTGTGAGTTGAGAACTCGAAAGCATCGCTGCTTCGAGCCCTTCGGGTCGCATCTTTCGTCTATCCGGGAAAACCGGGCGCGAATTGTAAGAAAGCGACACCTGGCGTGGCTTTCAGGTTACAATCGCCAAGGGAATTGCAACTTTATCGAAGACAGTCACGCCGTCGACAGGGCGGCGGGCCTTTGCCATAGGCCTGCCATGCTGTTCCGCCTGATCCGCCCCGCCCTGTTCGCGATCGATCCCGAATCGGCACATCGGCTGGCCCTGAGCGCGCTCCGACTCATGCCGAAAGGGAAGGCACCAGCACCCGGCGGGCCGCTGGCGACCGAGGTGGCCGGGCTGGCCTTCCCCAATCCGCTGGGCATGGCCGCCGGGTTCGACAAGGACGGCGAAGTGCCGGATGCGCTGCTGGGGCTGGGCTTCGGCTTCGCCGAGGTCGGCTCGATCACTCCCCTGCCGCAGGCGGGCAATCCCCGGCCGCGCCTGTTCCGGCTGGCGGAGGACCGGGCGGTGATCAACCGCATGGGCTTCAACAATGGCGGTGCGCGCGCCGCGGCGGAACGCCTGGCGGAGCGGCTGGCGCGGGGCGGGATCGTGGGGATCAATATCGGCGCGAACAAGGATTCGCCTGACCGGATCGCGGATTACGGGGTGATGGCCCGGGCAATGGCCCCGCTGGCCAGCTATCTGGCGGTCAATGTCTCCAGCCCCAACACGCCGGGCCTGCGCGCCCTGCAGGACGAAGATGCGCTGGCGGAGCTGCTCGACGCCGTGCGCGAGGGGGCGAGCGAGGCCTGCCATGGCAGGCCGCCGCCGATCTTCCTCAAGGTGGCGCCCGATCTCGAGCCGGTCGACATAGACGCGATCGCCCGGATCGGGATCGAGAAGCGGCTGGGTGCGCTGATCGTGTCCAACACCACCATCTCGCGCCCCGCGCTTGCCTCGCGCGATGCGGGGGAAGCGGGCGGGCTGTCCGGCGCGCCGCTGCGCGGTCTCGCCCAGCAGCGCCTGCGGGATTTCCGCAAGGCGACCGACGGAGCCCTGCCGCTGGTGGGCGTGGGCGGCATCGCCACGGCCGAGGATGCCTGGGCGCGGATCAAGGCGGGGGCCACCCTCGTCCAGCTCTATTCGGCGATGGTCTATGAAGGGCCGGGAATCGCACGCCGCATCCTGCGCGGATTGGAAGCGGCGATGCGGCGGGAAGGCTTCACCTCCATTGCCGAGGCGGTCGGGAGCGAATAGCAAGGCCGGCATGATCCGGTCCTTCGCCTTCCGCCGGCTGGCCCTTGCCGGCCTCGCCCCGCTCGGCCTGCTCGGGGCCTGTGCCGCCGCCACGCCGCCGCCGGCCGTCGCTGCGGCCCCTGTTGCGGCCACCTCCGACACCCGGCCCGGCATCGTCAGCGCCGCCGATCCCCGTGCGGCCGAAGCGGGGGCGGAGATGCTGCGCGCAGGCGGCAGCGCGACCGACGCCGCCATCGCCACCATGCTCGCCCTGGGCGTGGTCGAGCCGCAAAGCTCGGGCATCGGGGGAGGCGGCTTCCTCGTGCGCGGCGCGGCCGACGGCTCGGTGGAGACGCTGGACGGGCGGGAGACTGCGCCCAAGGCCGCGATACCCGGCTGGTTCCTGGACGAGGCGGGTCAGCCCCGCCCCTTCCCGCAAGCGGTGATGAGCGGCCTCAGCGTGGGCGTGCCCGGCAATCTGCGCCTCGCGGCGAAGGCCCATGCCGAGCATGGCCGGTTGGACTGGGCCCAGCTCTTCGCGCCCGCCATCCGCCTCGCGCGCGCGGGTTTCGCGATCACTCCGCGCCTGCACAATGCCCTCACCGTCTCGCGCGACACCGGGGGCTTCGACGCCGCAGGGCGGGCGCTGTTCTACGACAAGGCGGGCGATCCGCTGCCCGTCGGCACCGTCATCCGCAATCCGGAGCTGGCCGCGACCCTGGAGAGGATCGCCAGGGAAGGGCCCCAAGCGTTCTATTCGGGCGATAACGCCGCTGCGATCGCCAGGCGCGTCGCTTCGGAAACCCCGCATCCCGCCGGGATGACGCAGCAGGACATCGCCGCCTATGCCGCCAAGGACCGGCCGCCCGTCTGCGGAACCTACCGCACTTATCGCATCTGCGGGATGGGGCCGCCTTCTTCCGGCGCGACCACCGTGTTCGCGATCCTCAAGCAACTCGAAGGCTTCGACCTTGCCGCGCTGGGCAAGGATTCGCCCGTCGCGTGGCACCTGATCGCGGAATCGCAGCGCCTCGCCTATGCCGACCGCGAATTGTATCTCGGCGATCCCGACTTCCTTGCCGTGCCGGTGAAGGGGCTGATCGATCCCACCTATCTCGCCGCGCGCGGCCGGCTGATCTCGCCCGATCGCACCATGGCGAGCGCGGCGGCCGGCACACCGCCCGGCACGGACGCGCTCGCCCTGGCGGACGGGGACGAGCCAGCGGAGAACGGCACGTCCCACTTCGTGGCGATCGACCGTTGGGGCGATGCGGTGAGCTACACCTCCACCGTGGAAAGCGCCTTCGGCTCGGGCATCATGGTGGGCGGCTATTACCTCAACAATGAACTCACCGATTTCAGCTTCACGCCGGAGAAGGGCGGCAGGCCGGTGGCGAACCGGGTGGAAGGGGGCAAACGCCCGCGCAGCTCGATGGCGCCCACCGTGGTCTATGACGCGAAGGGAAGGCTGGTGCTGGCCGTGGGCGCCGCCGGCGGGGCCACCATCCCGGTGCAGGTGGCCAAGGTGCTGATCGCCTGGATCGACTGGGGCCTGAGCGCGCAGCAGGCGATCGCGCTGCCGGTGATCTATTCGCCGGGCGACACGATCTTCGTGGAGCAGGGAACCGCGCTGGAAGGGATGATCCCCGCCCTCCACGCGCTGGGCCATGCGAGCATCGTCGCCCGCGAGATGCCGCTCAAGGCCAACGCCGTCGAGCGCGGCGAGCGGGGCTGGATCGGCGCGGCCGACCCGCGCAGCGAAGGCGCCTCCGTTTCCGAATGAAAGGCCCGGCAGGGCGCTTGCCGCTACGGCATTGCGCGCCTAGACCTAGGGCGCGTGCCGGCCTTCGCCGTCAGGAGGAAGCCGGGCGAGAGGGGAGAGCAGGTTCCGCATGCAGCTATCCGATTTCGCGTCGGCCGATAATCTCGTCACCCTGTTCCTCTCCCGGGCCGACGAGCTGGGCGATCGGCCGTTCCTGTGGGCGAAGCAGGGCGGAAGCTGGACGGCGCTGAGCTGGCGCGAAGTCGCCCGCCAGGCCTGCCTGCTGGCGGAAAGCCTTCGGGGGCTGGGCCTGCGGGATGGCGACCGGGTGGTGCTGGTTTCGGAGAACCGCCCCGAATGGTGCATCGCGGATCTCGCGATCATGGCCGCCGGCTGCATCACTGTGCCCGCCTACATCACCAATACCGAGCGCGACCACCTGCATATCCTCGACAATTCGGGCGCGCGGGCAGTGATCGTCTCGTCCCAGAAGCTCGCCAAGCCGCTGCTGCCGGCCATGACCCGCTCCGGCCGGGCGGAGCAGCTGATCGCCATGGAGGAGCTAAGGCAGCAGCAGGCGGGCAGCTTCGCCTGCCATTCCTGGTCCGCCCTGCTGGAAGGCGACGCCGCGGCCGCCCGCACCGCGGTTGAGGCGCGCATCGCCGGGATCGGGCGCGCGGACACGGCCTGCATCATCTACACCAGCGGCACGGGCGGCGCCCCGCGCGGCGTGCTGCAGCACCACGGCGCGATCCTGTGCAACATCGACGGCGCGGCGAGCCTGCTGGTGGAGGATTTCGGCTGGGGGGACGAGGTCTTCCTGTCCTTCCTGCCGCTGTCCCACGCTTATGAGCATACCGGCGGCCAGTTCCTGCCGATCGGGCTGGGCGCGCAGATCCACTACGCCGAAGGGCTGGACAAGCTGGCGAGCAATATCGAGGAGGTCCGCCCCACGATCATGGTGGTGGTGCCGCGCCTGTTCGAGGTGCTGCGCGCGCGGATCATGAAGCAGGTGGAGAAACAGGGCCGCTTCGCCAATTTCCTGATGGACCAGGCGCTCCGGATCGGGGAGTTGCAGGCCGCCGGGCAGAAGCGCCTGCGGGACAAGCCGATGGACATGCTGCTCGAACGCACGCTGCGGCCCAAGATCCGCCAGCGCTTCGGCGGGCGGATCAAGGCGCTGGTTTCGGGCGGGGCGCCGCTCAATCCCGATGTCGGCATCTTCTTCCAGGCGATGGGGCTGACCATGCTGCAAGGCTATGGCCAGACCGAGGCCGCCCCGGTCGTGAGCTGCAACCGGCCCAAATACGGGCTGAAGATGGACACGGTGGGCGTCCCGATGAAAGGCGTGGAAGTGAGGATCGCCGAAGACGGCGAGATCCTGATCCGCGGCGAGCTGGTGATGCACGGCTATTGGCAGAATCCGGAGGAGACCGCCCGCGCCTTGCAGGATGGCTGGCTCCACACTGGCGATATCGGCCATCTCGACGAGGCGGGGCGGATCGTGATCACCGACCGCAAGAAGGACATGATCGTCAACGACAAGGGCGACAATGTCGCGCCTCAGAAGATCGAGGGGATGCTCACGCTCCAGCCCGAGATCGCGCAGGCGATGGTGGTGGGCGACAAGCGGCCCTATATCGTGGGCCTGATCGTGCCCGACGCCGAATGGGCGGTGGAATGGGCCCGGGCGAACGATGAGAAGTTCGATCTTGCCCGGCTGCAGGAGCTGCCCGCCTTCCGCAGCGCGGTCCGCGCTGCGGTGGACCGGGTCAATCAGGACCTCTCCGTGATCGAGAAGGTGCGCCAGTTCACCTTCGCCGACGAGGGGTTCTCGATCGAGAACGGGGAGATGACCCCCAGCCTCAAGATCCGCCGCCACATGATCCGGACTCGCTACGGCGACCGGCTGGACGCGTTGTACAAGGGATGAGCGAGGCCGGAGCCCCGCCTCAATGCTTCGTCTGGGTCATCCGGTCGACATAGGCGATGCCGATCGCCGAGACGATGAACATGCCGTGGATGATCGTCTGCCACAGCACGCCCTGCTCGGTCACCCGCGCGCCTTCGGTGCCGATGCTCGCCGCTTCGATGAAGGTGCGCAGCAGGTGGATCGAGGAGATGCCGATGATCGCCATCGCCAGCTTCACCTTGAGGATGCCGGCATTGACATGGCTCAGCCATTCCGGCTGATCGCGATGGCCCTGGAGGCCGAGGCGGGAGACGAAGGTCTCGTATCCGCCCACGATCACCATGATCAGCAGGTTGGAGATCATCACCACGTCGATCAGGCCCAGCACCACCAGCATGATCTGCTGCTCGGTATAGTCGGCGGCATGGGCCAGCAGGTGCCACAATTCCTTCAGGAACAGGAACACGTAGACGCACTGCGCCACGATCAGGCCGAGATAGAGCGGCAGCTGCAGCCAGCGCGAGCTGAAGATGAGCAGGGGAAGCGGGCGCAGCGGCGCGTTCGGGTCGGTCGGTTCCATGGTCGAGGCCTTCGGGATGGTGATGATGGCGGGAAGGGGTGGCGCGCAGGCGCTTACGGTACGAGGGTGGTGAACAGCCAGGTGGCGAAGATCACCAGATGGACGATGCCTTGCACCACGGTGGTGCGCCCCGTTCCCAGGGTGAGCGACGCGACCAGCAGGGTGAGCGCCAGCAGCACGGTGCCGCGAAGCGAAAGGCCGAGCTCGAGCTGGAGGTCCATCACCAGCGCGGTGATCGCCACGGCGGGAATGGTGAGGCCGATGGTCGCAAGCGCCGAGCCGATCGCGAGGTTGAGGCTGGTCTGCACGCGATTCACCCGCGCCGCGCGCAAGGCGGCGAAACCTTCGGGCGCCAGCACCAGGGCCGCGATGACGATGCCGACCATCGCCTGCGGCGCGCCCACCGCGAGGACGCTGGCCTCGATCGAAGGCGAAAGCGACTTGGCCAGCAGCACCACGGCCACCAGCGCGGCTGCCAGCACACCGCCGGCCACGATCGCCTTGGGCCGGGGCACTGCCGCTTCATGGGCGTGATCGTCCTGCTCCGGGTAGAGGAAATGATCGCGATGCCGGATCGTCTGCGCGACGACGAAGGTGGCATAGACCACCAGCGACACCACCGCGACGAAAGCGAGCTGGGACGGGGTGTAGAAGGCGCCGCCCGCGCTGGTGGTGTAATTGGGCAGCACCAGCGTGAGCACGGCCAGCGTCGCCAGCATCGCCAGCCCGGCGCTCACGCCCGACTGGGTGTAGCCCTGCTCGTGATGCCGCCGTCCTCCGGCGAGGAGACACAGCCCGACGATGCCGTTGATGGTGATCATGATCGCCGCGATCAGCGTGTCGCGCGCCAGCGTCTGCGCGCCCTCGCCGCCATCCCCCAGCATGATCGAGACGATCAGCGAGGTTTCGATCACCGTCACCGCCAGCGCCAGCACCAGCGTGCCGAACGGCTCGCCCAGGTAATGCGCCAGGATCTCGGCGTGGTAGACCGCAGCCATGATCGCCGCGCCCAGGATCAGCGCCAGCGCAATCGGCAGCACAAGGCCGGAAGGCTTGCCCAGCAGCAGCGCCGCCAGGCCCAGCAGGGGGACGGCGATCGACCACGGGGCGAGCCCGAAGGTGGGAAAGCGCGCGGCAAGGGGAAGCGATGCCTGATCGGCGTCGTGCACGGCGTCGGTCATGCCGCACAATATAGGAAGCGATGCGGGATTTCCCACCCCGCCGAAGCGATTCGCCTGCGATTTCCCGCTCGGGCGGTCAGGCCGCCTCGGCCTCCACATATTCCGGGTAGAAGGCGGGCTGCCGGTCCGACCAGGCGAGCGCCGTGGCCGCCGCTTCACTGAGGCTCTGGAGCAGCTTCTTGCGCCGCTCGGGGCGGATCTGCGGCAGGGCGGCGGCGGCGCAGAAGGCGCTGGGCAGCCAGGGCCGCGCCTCCGCGCCGAGCAGCCGCTCGTAGAGGAAGCGATAGGCCGAGAAGCCCTGGAGCCGCTCCTGCGACAAATCGAAGGCGGTGATACGCAGCAGCGTGCCCATGAAGCCGTCGATCCCTTCCAGCGAGGTCTCGTCCGGAAACGGCCCGCGCAAGGCGGCAAGGTCGCGATAGGCCTCGTATTGGCGGCGGATGGAAGTCCGCTCGGCCGCGTCGCGTGCCCAGAGCTTGAGCGCGTCCTGCCGGCCCAGCCCGATATCGAGGCTGCGCTTGATGTAGCGCTGCTCACAGGCAGCGAAGCTGGCGAATTCGCGCAACTCGGCAATCGTGAGCGATGCGGTGTCCTGCAATGCCATTGCCAGGCCCCTCCAAGCGGCCTGACGAAGAGACGTAACGCAGCGTGGTTAGCAGCCGGTAAACGCGGGGTGCTTCGGTTCGCGGCGTCAGATCAGCCCGGCCAGCGGGCTCGACGGATCGGCATATTTGCGCGTCGCCATCCGCCCGGCGAGATAGGCGTCCCGCCCGGCCTCCACGGCGTATTTCATCGCGCGGGCCATGCGGATCGGGTCCTTCGCCTCGGCGATGGCGGTGTTCATCAACACCCCGTCACAGCCCAGCTCCATCGCCACCGCCGCGTCGGATGCGGTGCCTACGCCCGCATCCACCAGCACCGGCACGCTCGCCCCTTCGACGATCAGGCGGATCGTCACCCGGTTCTGGATGCCGAGACCCGAGCCGATCGGCGCACCGAGCGGCATGATCGCCACCGCACCCGCCGATTCGAGCTGCTTGGCGGCGATCGGATCGTCCGTGCAATAGACCATCGGCAGGAAGCCCTCCCCGGCGAGCACCTCGGTCGCGCGCAGGGTCTCGCGCATGTCGGGATAGAGCGTGCGCGCCTCGCCCAGCACTTCCAGCTTCACCAGGTCCCAGCCGCCCGCCTCGCGCGCCAGGCGCAGGGTGCGGATCGCCTCCTCCGCGGTGAAGCAGCCGGCCGTGTTGGGCAGATAGGTGACCTTCTTCGGATCGATGAAATCGGTCAGCATCGGCGCCTTGGGATCCGATACGTTGACCCGGCGCACCGCCACGGTGACGATCTCCGCTCCCGATGCTTCGAGCGCGGCGGCGTTCTGCGCGAAATCCCGATATTTGCCGGTTCCGACGATCAGCCGCGAACGGAAGCTTCGCCCCGCGACGGTCCAGCGGTCGTCCCCGCTGCCGTCCGCATCGCCGCCGCCAACGAAATGCACGATCTCCAGCACGTCGCCTTCGGCCAGCGCTGCGCCCGCCAGGGTGGAGCGGGGCACGATCTCGCCATTGCGCTCGACCGCGACCTTCTCCGGCGCGAGTTCGAGCTCTCTGACGAGATCGGCGATCGTTCCGGCGAAGGTCCGCCTGGTTTCGCCGTTCACGGTGAGGATAAGCGCAGCAGCCATGCCGCGCGAGATAGCGTTTAGTGAGCGCGGTGCAAGTTCAGGATGTGCCCGAGCGCGACGAGGCAGACGCCGACGATCGTCATCACCGCTTCCTGCACCCCATGCGGGACCACCAGCGCCCCACCCATGAAGCCCAGCCCGATCAGCGCGACGACGATGGGCGCGGCGCGGCGATGGCGCAGCGCACCGAGTCCGATCGCCACCGCGGCGACGATCACCGCCAGCGCCAGCCCCACCCGGTGGATGATCGGATCGAGCAGGATGCCGCCACCAAGGCCGAGAACCGCGACCAGCACGATGCCCGCCACGCAATGCAGGGCGCACAGCCCCGAAAGCAGCATGCCGACCCGATCGAGCCGGTTGCGAATCTTGGAGGTCTGCGCGGTCATGGGAGGGGCATTTATGTAACACTGTAACATATCGCAAGCCCCATCCTTTCGGTATGCTTCGAACGCCGCCGGACTTAGCCCGCCCTTGCGCTTTGGACGCCGCGGGCGCAGAGGGCCGCGGATGGTGACGGCGATCGACACGGGATCGAGGCTTTCGGGCGTTCAGGCCGCGACTGTTCAGCCGCGGGCGGTGGCGCGCTGGCTGCTCGCCGTGGCGGTGCTGGTGGTGCTGATGGTGGCGGTGGGGGGAATCACCCGCCTTACCGAATCGGGCCTTTCGATCACCGAATGGAAGCCCGTGACGGGCGCCCTCCCGCCGCTGAGCGAGGCGCAATGGCAGGCCGAGTTCGCCGCCTATCAGCGGATCGGCGAATACAAGCAGATCAACGGCCCGGCGGGGATGACGCTGGCCGATTACAAGTTCATCTATTTCTGGGAATGGTCGCACAGGCTGCTGGGGCGGCTGATCGGGCTGGCCTTCGCCCTGCCGCTGGGCTGGTTCTGGGTGCGGCGCGCGATCCCGGCGGGCTACAAGCCGCGTCTGCTCGCCCTGCTGGCGCTGGGCGCGCTGCAGGGCGTGTTCGGCTGGTTCATGGTCAGCTCGGGCTTGTCGGAAACGGTGACCGACGTCAGCCATTTCTGGCTTTCGATCCACCTCCTCACCGCCCTGTTCACCCTGGCCGGCCTCGTCTGGACCGCGCTCGATCTGTTCGACCTCGCCCGCGATCCGGCAGCGCGACCCGCGCGGCTCACCGGGCTGGGATTGCTCGTTGCCGGCATCCTGCTCGTGCAGCTCATGCTGGGCGCCTGGGTGGCAGGGCTCAATGCCGGCCTCGCTTCCGACACCTGGCCGCTGATGCAGGAACGGTTCTTCCCCGAAGTGGACTGGAGCAAGGGCGTGGGCTGGGCGCTGACCCATGAGCCCTTCCTGCTCCACTTCCTGCATCGCTGGTGGGCCTGGATCGTCGTGGCCGCGCTGATCGTGCTGGCGCGCGCCTGCCGCCGCGCAGGCGATCGCCCCGCCTCGATCGCGATCCACAGCGCCTTCGGGACGCAGATCCTGCTCGGCATCGCCACCGTGCTCACCGGCGTCGCCCTATGGCTCGCGGTGCTGCACCAGCTCGTCGGCGCGCTGCTGGTGGCGTCGGTCGCCTGGGGGGCGCATACGATCGGCCGCCGGGCATGACCCTGCCGGCGCCGGCCCTCATCTGGTGCCCTTTCGCCACCGAGGACGACGCAGCCGAGGCGGCCGGGCTGCTGCTGGACGAAGGACTGGTCGCTTGCGCCAACATCCTCCCGCCGATGCGCTCGCTCTATGCCTGGCGAGGAGAGCGCGGCGAAGCGCGCGAATGCGGCGCGCTGTTCAAGACCAACGCGGCATTGCTTTCCCGCGCGATCGAGCGGCTGGAAGCGATCCATTCTTATGAGGCGCCGGCCATCATCGGCTGGCTGTCTGACGGGAGCGGCGCGGCCGCTGCGGATTGGCTGGGCGGGCTGAGCGGATAGGGGCGCACTCCCGCCGGGAAACGCTACGGTATCATTTTACCTCCACGCAAACCGGCGGATTTGCTTGACTTGAAGGGCAAAGCCGCACAAAGGCGCGTTCTTCGCGCGGGCGGGTACGATTCACTCGCTCCCGGCGCGGCGGATTTTGAGAACGAGGAATCGACAGCCCATGAAGGCGCTCAGCAAGATCACCCGGTCGGTGAAGCCGGCCGAGGTGGAGAAGAAATGGCATCTGATCGATGCCGATGGCCTGGTGGTCGGCCGCCTTGCGGTGGTCATCGCCAACATCCTGCGCGGCAAGCACAAGCCGAGCTTCACCCCGCATGTCGATTGCGGCGACCATGTCGTCGTGATCAATGCCGACAAGGTGCGGCTGACGGGCAACAAGCTCAAGCAGAAGACCTATTACAAGCACACCGGCCATCCGGGCGGCATCAAGGAAATCACTGCCGCCAAGGTGCTGGAAGGCCGCTTCCCCGAACGCGTGCTGGAAAAGGCGGTCGAGCGGATGATCCCGCGCGGCCCGCTCGGCCGGGCGCAGATGAAGGCGCTGCATCTCTATGCCGGCACCGAGCATCCGCATGGTGGCAACCAGCCCGAGACGCTCGACGTCGCTTCGATGAACCGCAAGAACAAGGCAGCAGTCTGATGGCTGACGACACCAACACCATTTCCGATCTCGCCGATCTGAAGGATCTCGCCGGCGACGCGCCTGCCGCGGACGCCACGGCCGCCGCCGAAGGCACGGCCCAGGTCACCGCCGCCAGCAACGCCCCCCTGCGCGAGCAGGAAGTCGATTCGCTCGGCCGCGCCTATGCGACCGGCCGCCGCAAGGATGCCGTCGCCCGCGTGTGGCTCAAGCCCGGCAGCGGCACGATCATCGTCAACGGGCGCGACCAGCAGGTCTATTTCGCCCGGCCGACCCTGCGCCTCGTCATCAACCAGCCCTTCGCCGTCTCCGGGCGCGAAGGCCAATACGATGTCGTCGCCACGGTGAAGGGCGGCGGGCTTTCGGGCCAGGCCGGCGCGGTGAAGCACGGCATCAGCCAGGCGCTTGCCAAGTTCGAGCCGGCGCTGCGCAGCACGGTGAAGGCCGCCGGCTTCCTCACCCGCGACAGCCGCGTGGTGGAACGCAAGAAGTATGGCCGGGCCAAGGCCCGCCGCAGCTTCCAGTTCTCGAAGCGCTGATCGGCTCAGCCATATCGAACAAAAGGGGGCGGTCCGGCGACGGGCCGCCCCCTTTTGTTTGGGGATTGTATCGTTTGCAGACACTGCCATCGTCACCCCAGCGAAAGCTGAGGTCTCAAGCGGGGGCGCGCAGAGGCCCGAGGTGCCAGCTTTCGCTGGGGTGACGAAGGATGTACCGGGGTGTCCCGATCCTCAATGCACCGGGGGATCGACCTCCGGCACATGGCCCACGGGCGCGACCGGTTCTTCGGGGGTGCGCGGCGGCATGGCGTCTTCGGGCACTTCGTCGATCTGCATGTCGGGCGTGGGGATCCGCTCGAGGTTGCGCACCCTCACGCTGAGTTCCTTCCCGTCCCACCGCAATTCGTTGAAGCTGGGCGGAGTGGAGCGGACCCGCTGCGAAAGCGTGCCCGCGCCGATCATCCGCACGGGGCCGTCCGCCGTCTCGTGCATCAGGTCGAACGCATCGTGCACATGGCCGCTGAGCACCGCCAGCACCGGCCGCTGCGCCAGTTCCCGCAACGCCCGCTCGCCATGGCGGGTGAGCGCGGTGCCGTGAGTGCCGACTTCCACCAGCGGGTGATGCGCCGCCACCAGTGCCCGGGTCCCTGCAGGCAGCGCGTCGATCGCGGCGAGACATTGGCGCAGCGCGTCCTTCGACACCCAGCCCTTGGACCAATTGAGGCGCGGCTGTGCGCGCACCGCGGTCTTGAGCGGAACGATGGCGAGCCCGGGCAGGTCGATCTCGCGCTCCACCTTGTCCTCGACGGCACGGATTCGGCGGTAGGGATCGAAGAACCGTTCGAGCAGGTTGAAATAGGGCAGGTCGTGATTGCCCACCTCCACGGTGACCGGCACGTCGAGCGAGCCGATCCACTGGGCGGCGGCGGCGAATTCGCGATGCCGCGCGCGCATGGTGAGATCGCCCGTGATCGCCACCGCGGCCGGGCGCTCCGCCGCGATCGCCTGCTTCGCCCAGGCGATCGCCTCACGGTCTTCCAGCCCGAAATGGATATCGCTGAGATGGAACAGGCGGACGGGATCAGTCATCGGAGCCGGCCGCTAGCAGATCGACTTCGCAGGAGGCCAGCACGAAACGGACGGAAGGCCCAGCATCGGCGGGCTCTCCATCGATCAGCAGGCCGATCGGCTCCTCCATCGCGCTTTCCACCGCGAGGCCGCTCACCATGCCGAGCCGGTCGCTTGGCCCTTCCCGGAAGTCACGCTTCAGCAGCGCGAGGCCCTGGCTGAGATATTCGTCAATCGTTTCCGAATGATAGGCATCCACCGCGAAGCCCCGCTCTCCAGGTGTGAGCACGATCAGGGGATAGCCCTCCGGCCGCCCCAGCGCCGGTTCGCTGCAGGCGATCATCGGCGCTGCGACCGAGCGCTGGACGGCGTTGACGGCGCTGCTCGCCATGCCGACGAGATCAGCCTGCCGCATCGCCTCGCGCACGTCGTTCCATGCCGTTCCGGGGCCGGCCATGATCCCTGCCAGCCCGTCACCCTGCTCGCAGCGCACGATCGCGGGGCGGCAGCGGCGCGCCCGGCCCGCTGCGACTGCCCGGATCACCTCGGCCGAATCCCGTTCGCCATGCAGCTTGCGGAACAGCAGGTTCATCGTTCCGCCGGCAAGGACCAGGATCGCTCCTCCCCAGCCGTAAAGCGAGGTGATCAGCGCGTTGACCGTGCCGTCGCCCGCGAACACCGCCACCAACCCGATCCCCGCGGCGTCCAGCTCTTCGCCGGTAGGCAGAGCATCGTCGGGGAAGCGCAGCAGGCGCCCGACGGGGAGGCCGGCATCCTCGAACGCCAGCCGCAACTCTTCGATCGCTTCCTCGCGATTGCTGCCGCTGGCCGCATTGGTGACCAGCCACACCGTCCGGGGCATTGTCGCGCGTTCCTTCATTGAGGCACAAGCGCTCCGGCGGCGGCCGGGTTCCCTCAGACTCGCCGGCTCAGGATGAGCCAGCCGGTGAGGCCGTTGAACAGGCTATAGCCGAAATAGGCCCAGCCCCAGCCGGAATGGCCGTTCGCCACCAGCAGCAGGGCGACGAGCAACACGGCGAATTCGGCGGCCAGGCTGGCGCTTCCTCCGAGCAGGCGCACCAGGCCCTGCATATGCGCCAGCATCGGCTGATATCGAGCGATGACCGCCTTATGCAGGGCGAAATTGCCGATCCCGAGCAGGAAAGTGAAGAGAATCGCCATCACCGGCCATTCTGCGGCTTTTTTCGTCGATTGCCAAATACCGTTCATCCGGCCCGCCATGCCGTTCGTCCGGAAGGGGATTCGCTCATCGACCGCTCACACATCGCCGTCGAGGCCCGCATGCGGGACGCGGGGCGATTGCCTATCCCGTTGCTGCGCGGACGGCCTCGCCCGAGGCTCCGCGGGAGGATGGAGGATCAAGGATATGAAACGCACTGTATTCGCACTGGCGGTTGCCCTGGGGACGCTGGCGATGGCCCAACCGGCTTTGGCCGAGGCGGTCGTCATCACCTATTCCGATCTCGACCTGACGACGCAGAAGGGCAGGGAGGAGCTGGACCGCCGGCTGGACCGCGCCGCCAAGCAAGCCTGCGGCATCGACGATGTCGCCACCGGCACCCGCATCGTCTCTGGCGAGGCGCGGGCCTGCTACAAGGATGCCCGCAAGCAGATCGACAAGAGCCTCGCTGCCGTGCTCGATAACAAAGCGGTTGGCGGCTGACCAACCCGGTTCAGCCGGGCAGGCCTCACCAGTCCCGAGGTTGCGCCCGGCCTACTGCCATGGCCGGCACCCATCCGCCGACCGGCCCTGCCCGACGCGGCAGGCGGGTCAGCGGCCGGCCATGGCCTTTACCTTGGCGAGATAGGTGCGGCCGATACGCAGGGTCTCGCCCCCGGTGACCTCGACCGACCACACGCCCAGCCCTTCATGGCGAAGGCCCCGGATCGCATCGCGCCGCAGGATGCAGGAGCGGTGGATGCGGATGAACTGCGCGGGATCGAGCCGCGCTTCCAGCCCTGCGATGGTCTGCAGCAGCAGATAGCTGCTTTCCCCCACATGCAGCCGGACGTAGTCGCGTTCGGCATCGATCCGCTCCACTTGTGCGGCTTCGATGCGGATCAGCTCCGCCCGGTGCGGAACCCAGAATTCGCTCAGCCATTCGCCCGGTTTCGCGCTGCCGCGCCCCCGCCGCTGGACGGCGCGTGCGATGGCGCGTTCGAGCCGCTCCGGCGTGACAGGCTTGAGCACGTAATCCACCGCTTCGAGATCGAATGCCTCGACCGCGAAATCGTCATGCGCGGTGACGAAGATCACCGCCGGGCGATCCTCCCGCTCCGCCAGCTGTCGGGCGACGGAGAGCCCATCGAGCTCCGGCATCGTCATGTCGAGCAGCAGCAGATCGGGCGACAGCGCATCGACCAGGCGCAGCGCGGCCGCCCCGTCATTCGCAGTGCCCACCACCGCCAGCGGGGCGAGCTGGGCACAGATCACCTGCATCCGTTCCACCGCGAGCGGCTCGTCATCGACGATCAGGGTGCGCAGGGGAGGGGGAGATGCGTCAGACATGCTTGACCAGCGGAATGCGGATATGAGTGGCATAGCCCGAACCGGTCGGCCCCGAAACGATGCTCGCCTGCTCGCCGAAGCGCGCTTCCAGCCGCTGGCGGACATTGGTGAGGCCTATGCCATAGCCCGGGCGCGCCGTCCGGCCCTTTTCGGCGCCCTTGCCGTCATCCGACACGGTGATCACCAGCCGCCCATATTCCTCCCGCGCCGCGAGCGTGATCGTGACCCTGCGCGAGGAAAGGGCGACCGCGTGCTTGACCGAATTCTCGATCAGCGGCTGCAGGATCATCCCCGGCACCCGGGCGTCGGCAAGCTCTTCAGGCAGTTCGTAGGCCGCCACCAGCCGATCGGGGAAGCGCACGCCCTCGATATCGAGATAGAGCCGCTGCAGCGCAAACTCCTCCCGCAAGGGGACGTCGGATGTGGGATCGTCGGCCAGGCTGCGGCGATAGAAGGTGGAGATCGTCTGGATCATCGCCTCGGCCTGCTGCGTGCGCCCGGTCAGCACCAGGGCCGAAAGCGAGTTGAGCGTGTTGAACAGGAAATGCGGATTGACCTGGTAGCGCAGCGAGCGCAGCTCCGCCGCCTTGGCCGCGCGGCGGAACTCGCCTTCGCGCCGTTCGGCGGAGCGCGCCTGCTCGGCCGCCACCAACGCCAGATAGAGCGAGCACCAGGCGAGCATCAGGAAATAGCGGCCCAGCGCGATCTCGGTGATCTGCTGCAGGCGGGATTCGTCCGCCGGCTGGCTGGCGACGGTGATCGAATCCGGCAGTTCCTGCAGCGGGGAAGCGGCCGCATCCTTGCCCGCGACGGATGTGGGCTGGGGTTGAGGCTGAGACTGGGGCTGCAACGGGGGCGTGAGACCGGGAACGCGGGAGAGGGGCACGTCCACCAGCAGGTTGCCGCTTTCGTCGCGCCGCACGCGCACGCCCTGCTTCTCCCCCAGGCGGGTCATGATCTGGGTTTCGATATCGGCGAAGACCAGCGTGTTCGCCTGGGCGAGGATCACCGAAACAGGCGCCGCGATCACCAGCGCGGCGCAGACCTTCACCCACAGGGGCTTGAGGTCGAACAGCCGCAGGACCAGCCACATGCCGAAGGTGACCACCACCCCGATCAGCGCGACCACCACCCGCCGCCACAGCAGTTCCGTCGCGAAACCGAGGTCGAGGATTTCCGCCCGGATCGTGGTGAGCACGAAATAGCACGCCCACATTCCCACTATGGAAGCGAGGACAGTGCTCACGGGCACGCGCGGCCGGGCGAGTTCGCGATGGGCTTCCTGCATCGCAGGCTGCATAGCCGCCATCGCCCCTGCCGCGCCAGAGCGGCGGTCGATGGCGATCTATGGTTGGTCGAACGGCATCCGCCGGCCTCAGGCCAGCAGTTTCTCCTTCACGATCCGCTCGCGCCAGGCCGCCGGGGCAAGCTCATGCACGTTGCGCCCTTCGGAATCGACCGCGACGGTGACGGGGAAATCCTGCACCTCGAATTCGTAGATCGCTTCCATGCCGAGATCCTCGAACCCGACCACCCTGCTGCCCTTGATCGCACGGGCCACCAGATAGGCCGCGCCGCCCACCGCCATCAGATAGGCGCTGCGGTGATCGCGGATCGCCTCGACCGCCATCGGCCCGCGCTCCGCCTTGCCGACCATGGCGAGCAGGCCCTGCTCCAGCATCATGCGGGTGAACTTGTCCATCCGGGTGGCGGTGGTGGGGCCGGCGGGGCCGACCACTTCCTCGCCCACCGGATCGACCGGGCCGACATAATAGATCACCCGGCCGCGGAACTCGACCGGCAGCTCCTCACCCCTGGCCAGCATGTCCTGGATGCGCTTGTGGGCCGCGTCGCGCCCGGTCAGCAGCCGGCCGTTGAGCAGCAGCCGGTCGCCCTGCTTCCAGCCGCGCACCTCCTCCGGCGTCAGCGTGTCGAGATCGACGCGCTTCGCCGCCGCATCGGGCTGCCAGTGGACATCGGGCCATTCGTCGAGCTTCGGCACCTCGAGGAAGCTCGGCCCCGAACCGTCCAGCGTGAAATGCGCATGGCGGGTGGCAGCGCAATTGGGGATCATCGCCACCGGCTTGCCCGCCGCATGGCAGGGCCAGTCGAGGATCTTGACGTCGAGCACGGTGGAAAGCCCGCCCAGCCCCTGCGCCCCGATCCCCAGGGCGTTCACCTTGTCGAAGATCTCGATCCGCAGCGCCTCGATATCGTTCTGCGGCCCTCGCGCCTTGAGCTGGGCCATGTCGATCGGCTCCATCAGGCTCTGCTTGGCGAGCTTCACGCAATGCTCCGCCGTGCCGCCGATGCCGATGCCGAGCATGCCGGGCGGGCACCAGCCGGCGCCCATCTGCGGCAACATCTCCAGCACCCAGTCCACGATGCTGTCGCTGGGATTCATCATCTTGAACTTGGACTTGTTCTCGCTGCCGCCGCCCTTGGCCGCGACGTCGATCGAAACGGTATGCCCCGGCACCATCTCGACGGAAAGCACGCAGGGCGTGTTGTCTTTCGTGTTGCGGCGAGTGAAGGCCGGATCGGCCAGCACGGAGGCGCGCAGCCGGTTCTCCGGATCGAGATAGGCACGGCGCACGCCTTCATCGACCACTTCCTGCAGCGACCTGGCGGACTGGAGGCGGCAATCCTGCCCCCATTTGACGAAGACGTTGACGATCCCCGTATCCTGGCAGATCGGCCGATGGCCTTCGGCGCACATGCGGCTGTTGGTGAGGATCTGCGCGATCGCGTCCTTCGCCGCCGGGCCCTGCTCCGCCCGATAGGCTTCCCCCAGCGCCCGGATATAATCCATCGGATGGAAATAGGAGATGTATTGCAGCGCATCGGCGACGCTTTCGATGAGATCGTCTTCCCGGATGATCACCATGTCGCTCATCGAAGCCATATTCCTGCCCGTCGAATGCCCGTCGAATGGAGGCCCCATTATCCGCAGGACCACTTGGCGTCAAAGCGCTTGGCTGGCGCGGCCGTTCCGCTTAAAGCGGAGCGGATTGCGTGGGCGTGTTATGCGTTTAATACAGCCGGCAACGAGGGTTCTGGAATGACTTTGGTGGACAATCGGCCGGCAGCGCCGGATTTCGCAGCGGCGCGCAAGGCCATGATCGACAGCCAGCTGCGCGTGAGCGAGGTCAACGATCCGACCGTGCTGGAGCGGATGAACACCGTTCCGCGCGAGGATTTCGTGCCCGATTCCGCCCGGGCCATCGCTTATGTGGACCGCGCGGTCCCGCTGGGCGGCGGCCGCTTCCTCGCCGCGCCGCTGGTCCAGGGCAGGCTGCTGGAAGAAGCCGCGCCGACGGTGGCGGACAAGGCGCTGCTGGTAGATGGCGGCAGCGGCTACATGACCGAGCTCCTCCGCCCGCTCGTGGGCTCGCTCGAGGCGCTTTCCCCGGCCGATGCGCTTGCGCCCGGCAAGGCGGGCGATTTCACCCTGCTGGTGATCGAAGGCGCGATCGAGGCGCTGCCCGATGCCCTGGCCGGCCGCCTTGCGGAAAACGCCCGCGTCGTCACCGGCCTGCTCTCGCGCGGGATCACCCGCCTCGCGGTGGGGCGCAAGATCGCCGGGGAAGTCGCGCTGATGCCGCTGGCGGAGATCGGCATGCCCGTGCTGCCCGAATTCGCGGTGCCGAAGGGCTGGAGCTTCTGAGCATGCGCCCGGCAGGAACCAGGCCGGCCCTGCTGGCCGGCGCCGGCCTCCTCTTGTCCGGGCTGGCGCTGTCGTCCGCACCTGCTTCGGCCGACACGCTCAGGGATGCGCTGCTGGGCGCCTACAAGACCAACCCGACGCTGCAGGCGGCCCGCGCCAACCAGCGCGCGGTGGACGAGGACGTGCCGATCAACCGCGCGGCCGGGCTCCCCTCGGTCAGCGGCACGGCGAGCTACAGCGAGCAGATCAGGGAGACCACGCCCGATCCGCTGGGCCTTTATCCCGACCGGCAGCTGACCGGCTCGGTCACCCTGGGCGTGCCGATCTATTCGGGCGGCGCGGTCCGCAATTCGGTGAAGGCGGCCAAGACCCGCGTCATCGCCGGCCAGGCCGATCTGCGGGCGACCGAATCCTCGCTCTTCAGCCAGGTGGTAGCCGCCTATATGGACGTGATCCTGGACGAGGCGATCGTGGGGCTTTCGGCGAACAATGTCGACGTGCTCGACGTCAACCTCCAGGCGACGAGCGACCGGTTCGAGATCGGCGACCTCACACGCACCGACGTCGCCCAGTCGCAGGCGCGGCTCGCGCTGGCCCAGGGGGACCTGCGCACCGCCCGGGCCAACCTGATCGCCTCGCGGGAGCAATATATCCAGTTGGTCGGCAAGGCGCCCGAAGATCTCCAGCCGCCTCCACCGCTGCCGGGCCTGCCCGCCGAAGTGGAGGATGCGGTGGCCGCCGCGCTGGAGAACAATCCCGACCTGATCGCCGCGCGCGAGCGTGCCAAGGCCTCGGGCTACGACATCGAAGTGGCCGGGGCAGGGCGGCTTCCCCGCCTGGAGTTGTTCACCAGCGGCGATTACAGCGACACGCTGGGCAGCGATCCCGGCAATGTCTCCGCCTACAACAACACCTCAGCCTCGGTCGGCGTGCGGGCGACCATCCCGATCTTCCAGGGCGGCCTTCCCGCCGCGCAGGAGCGGCAGGCGCAAGCCCGTGCCTCCCAGGCGCTGGAGCAGGAGATCGGCGCGGAACGGGACGTGATCGCCCAGGTCCGCGCCGCCTATTCGAGCTGGCAGGCCTCGAACGCGATCATTGCATCCACCCAGTCCGCCGTGGAAGCGGCCGAGCTCAGCCTCGAAGGCGTGCGGGCGGAAAACACGGTGGGCAATCGCACGATCCTCGACATCCTCAATGCCGAGCAGGAGCTGCTGAGCGCCCGGGTGCAGCTGGTGACCGCACGGCGCAACGCCTATGTGGCCGGCTTCACCCTGCTCGCCGCCATGGGCAGGGCCGAGGCGCGCGATCTCGGCCTGGGCGACGAGGGGCTGCTTTACGATCCCCAGGTCAATTACGAGCGGGTGCGCGGCAAGGTCTTCGACTGGTCCTTCGATCCCGATCCGGTCGCTCAATCGACGCGAACCGTTGACACGCCGGCCCAGGACGGCGAAATTCCAGCGCGCTAGGGGCGTTTGCTTGGTTAAGGGGCGGTAATGATGCGGCAAGAAGGCGAGCCGTCGGTCGAAGAGATCCTCGAGTCGATCAAGAAGGTCATCGCGCGCGACAGCCGCGAGGACATGGCCGCGCAGCGCCGCCCGCGCGAGGATCGCGGCGCAGATTCGGCCGATGGCGAGGAGGAAGTGCTCGAACTATCCGAGGAAGCCGCTCTCGCCCAGGATGCGGAGGGGGAAGCCCAGGAGTCGCTGATCGCCCCGGAACTGAGCGCCTCGATGCGCGAATCGCTCGCCGCGCTCGCCATGCTGGCGGAACCCGGCGCTCCACCGCAGATCGTCCGTTCCGGCGAGACTTCGCTCGAAGGGCTGGTGCGCGAGATGCTGCGGCCAATGCTGGCCGAATGGCTCGACCGCAACCTGCCCGCCATGGTGGAGAAGCTTGTCGCCGCGGAAATCGCGCGCATCGCGGGGAAGAAGGGCTGAACGGCGCCTCGCCCCGCCACGGATCGAGCCCGCCAGAGGCGCGTTGACCCGAAATGGGTGCGAATATCCGCAAGGCCGAGAAGGCGCTGGCGGCGATCGGCGGCGATTCGATCCGGCGCCACATCTTCCTCTGCGCCATGGCCGAGAAAGGCAAATGCTGCTCGCGCAAGACGGGCGAGCATGCCTGGGACTATCTCAAGAAGCGGTTGAAGGAGCTGGGCCTCGCCGGCAAGGGCGGCGTCCAGCGGACCAAGGCCGACTGCCTGCAGATCTGTGCGGCAGGCCCGATCGCGGTCGTCTGGCCCGACCGCGTCTGGTATCATTCCTGCACCGAGGAAGTGCTGGAACGCATCATCCAGGAACATCTGATCGGCGGCAGGCCGGTGGAGGAATACCGGCTCCATCCGGTGGGGAAAGGCGAAGGCTAGGCCTATCCCTCCCGATCCTCCTGCAAGGGATCGGCGATCGATTCGTCATGCCCCGTGCCGCTGGACAGGAACACCAGCCCCATCAGCGCCGACATCAGCAGCATGGTAAGGCCGATGCCGAGCGCGGTGGCGATATAGACATGGATCGAGATCATCCCGTTCTGTGCGTAGAGCACGGCCATGGCGAGGAGGACGACGCCCACCGTCACCCCCATCATCAGGCGCATCAGCCTGCGATAGCGCGCCCAGGCGTGGGCCGCGGTCTCGGGATCGTCTAGCGGGGAGGGCGGGATCATGGCGCTCTGATGCCCCCGCAAGGCGCGCTTGGCAAACGGCTTCTCGACGGACCGGGGCGGATTTGGCCGGACTCGGAGATATGTGGCATGATCGCGCCCACAAGAAGAAGTGGGAGAGTGCCAATGACTATCGCCCGCATCATCGAAAGCCGCCCACCGGCGGACATCGTGAGCTGCGAGGCGCAGAACACGGTGGAGGAAGCGGCCCGCCTGCTCGCTGCCCGCCGGATCGGCGCCATGCCGGTCTATGAAGGCGGCCGCATCGCCGGCATATTCTCGGAGCGCGACCTGCTCTATTCCATCGCCCGCGACGGCCCCGCCGCGCTGGAACGACGCGTGGGCGAGGTGATGACCGCGCCCGCCTTCACCGTCGAACGAGAGACCGACGTGATCGAGGCGCTGTCGCTGATGACCCGCCGGCGCATCCGCCATCTTCCGGTGGAGCAGGACGGCGCGATGATAGGCTTCGTCTCGATCGGAGACCTGGTGAAGCACCGGATCGAGCTGATCGAAAGCGAGGCGGAGCAGATGCGCGAATATATCAGGATGGCTTGAGCCCGGGCCCTGCCTTCCCTACATCGGAGCCGATGGCCGAAACGCTCACCCTCACGCCCGCCGCCGCGAAGCGCGTAGCCTGGATCGCCGAGAGACAGGCGAAGCCCGCGATGCTGCGCCTTTCGGTGGAAGGCGGCGGCTGCTCCGGCTTCCAGTACAGGTTCGACTTGGCCGACGCGGCCGAGGCGGACGATCTGGTGAGCGAGACCGACGGTGTGAAGCTGTTGGTCGATCCGGTGAGCCTGGACCTGGTGGCGGGCGCGACGGTGGATTTCGTCGAATCGCTGGGCGGCGCGGCCTTCCGGGTCGAGAATCCCAATGCCGCTTCGGGCTGCGGCTGCGGCTCGAGCTTCGGGATCTGACCGGCGGGTGCGGATCGCGAGCTTCAATATCAACGGCGTGAAGGCGCGCCTGCCGCGCCTGCTCGAATGGCTGGAGGAACGCCGCCCGAAAGTGGCCTGCCTGCAGGAGATCAAGTCAGCCGATGAAGGGTTTCCAGCCGCCGAGTTCGAGAAGATCGGTTACAGGGCCATCTGGCACGGGCAGAAGGGCTTCAACGGCGTCGCGATCCTGGCGGACGGGGTAGAACCGGTGGAATCGCAGCGCGGCCTGCCGGGCGATCCTGACGACGAGCATGCCCGCTATATCGAAGCCGACGTGGGCGGTTTGCGCATCTGCAACCTCTATCTGCCCAACGGCAATCCGCAGCCGGGGCCTAAATTCGACTACAAGCTGGCCTGGATGGAACGGCTGCGCATCCGCATGGCGGAGATCGCGCAGCTGGAGATCCCCGCGGTGGTGCTGGGTGATTTCAATGTCATCCCCGAAGATAAGGACACCTGGTCCGTCAAGGCGATGGAGAACGACGCACTGATGCAGCCCGAAGCGCGCGACGCCTATCGCCGGCTGCTCAATGACGGGTGGACCGACGCGATCGACGCGCTCAATCCGCGCGGCGGGGTATGGACCTTCTGGGACTACCAGGCCGGCGCCTGGCAGCGCGACCACGGTTTCCGGATCGACCACGTGCTGCTCTCGCCCGAAGCGGCCGACCGCCTGGTCTCCGCCGGGGTCGACAAGGAATATCGCGGCCGCGAGAAGGCCAGCGACCACGCCCCCGTCTGGGTCGAGCTGCGCGACGTTACCTGATCCTCCCTATCGCGACGCGACGGAGGGGATCGAAGTATCCTTATCGATAGAAGACGTGCCGGCTGACGCGGGCGACGCGTTTCAGGTTCCAGCCAGGCTTCACATAGGAAGCGTGGAAGAACAGCGCGTCTTCCGCCGGGCTTTCCCACAGCCCTTCATGCGCGATGCGCGCGATAGCCGCGGCTTCGCGCCAGGCGCTGGACGTCTTATTGATCGAAGGCATCCGTCCGCCCCGGATGAAGGAGAATTGCGAAGGCTGATAGACCACGCCGCAATAGCTTGCGGGGAAGCGGCCGGATTCCGCGCGGTTGACGATCACATTGCCTACCGCGAGCTGGCCGATCAACGGCTCGCCCCGTGCCTCGAAATAAATCGCCCCGGCAAGGCAGGCCATGTCCTTCGACATGTCGCCGGGCGAAGGCATGGCCGCGACAAGCTCTTCGAGCGAATCGGCATCGGAGGGAATGTCGGATGAATCCTCGACGGCGGATTCGGTAGGCAGGGGCTGGACGACCTCCTGCGAAACGAACCGGATTCCAGCGGCTCCCGCTTCCGGCGGCGTAACGACCGTTTCCTGCCGGATCTGCACGCCCTGTTCCTGGGCGAAGGCGCCGGAAGCCGCGGCGCCCGAAATCGTGAAAACCATGGTCACGGCCACGGCAATCGCCGAGGCCAGCTTCAATTTGCGACTCATTATTCCGTCGGTTTCGGCGGTGAACGAGCCCCGACGCAGGCAGATGACCACGTCGCCTTGCGACGCCTTCCAAGGAAGCGGTCAATCCGAAAGCCTGCCGGCCGTCCCCCGTCTGCGTGCTAACCTTCCGGCCGGTCTGCCGGGCTGGCCGCCTTCGCATTGAGAAATCAGCGCTGCCATTAGGGCGCCCGGGTTCGATGTCAACCTCGTTAACCGGCGACCCCGATGAAGCGTTCGGCACCGGCGATATCCAGCTCGACGATCCATAGATCGCTGTCCTGCCGCTTGCGGCGAGCGCAATATTCGTCGAATTCCTGCGGATCCTGGGGATCGCGGGCGCGCACCAGGGTCCAGCTGCGGCTTCCATCGATCTGCGGCATGCGCTCGTAAAGCCGGGCATTCGCGCCATTTTCGCAGCAGATCACCAGCAAGGTGCCGGCATCGCGCTCCCCCTTGGCGATCACGGTGGCGAAGCCGCCTTCCGCGGTCACCGCCCGGACGAGCCCGGCGACTTCCAGATGGGCAGGGAGGCGTCCGTCCATCATTCGGGCTCAGCCCGCCACGAACCCGAGCGGCTCGTCAGGCCGCGTCCCGATCGGTGACATTGGTCACCAGCGCATAAAGCGCCTCCGCATCGGGCGCTTCCATGAAGGCTTCGTGCATGCGTTCGTCGCGCACGATCCGCGAGATCGCCGCGAGTGCATGAAGGTGGGTCACTCCCGCATTTTCCGGCGAGAGCAGGCCGAACACCAGGTCGACAGGCATCGCATCCGCCGCGGCGAAATCCACCGGATCGGCCAGGCGGAGCAACACGGCGACCGGCCGCTTGATCCCCGGCACGCGGGCATGGGGAATGGCGACGCCGCGCCCGAAGCCGGTGCTGCCCAGCTTCTCGCGTTCCTCCAGCCTTTCGAGCACTTCGCCGGCATCGAGCTCGTAGACGTCGGCGAAGCGTTTCGCGAGACGCTCGAAGATCTCGTGCTTGGTTTCGGCGCGAATGGTCGCGACGGCTTCGGGTTGTAGGCTAAACTGGGAAGTCATCTCTCGGTTCGATACGGTGGTTTGAGTTACGGAAGATGAACGCGATACCCGTGCAATTGCGGAATCGGGCGGAAGAACCCGCCCAATCCCGGAATTTGAAGGGTTCGGCTAGCCCTGGGCGATGCCCCCGGCTCGCCCTGTCATGACGGTTCGACCCAGCCGATCGTCCCGTCGTCGCGGCGATAGACCATATTATGCCGCCCTGTGCCAGCATTTTTGAAGAACAGCGCGTTTGTATGCCGCAAATCGAGCAGCATCACCGCATCGGAAACGCTGGATTCGGGAATGTCGATCCGCGTTTCGGCGATCACCAGTGGCGCTTCGCTGGCCACTTCGGCCTCCGGTTCCTCGGCGGCGAACACCGTGTAAGCGGCATCTTCCTCACGCACGGCATGAGCAGATTGCTCGTGCCGGCCCTTGAGCCGCCGCTTGTAGCGCCGCAGCTGCTTGTCGATCTTGTCCGCCGCCTGATCGAAGGCCTGGTGCACTTCATGCGCCTGGCCATGGGCCTTCATGATCAGGCCATGCATCACATGAACCACGATGTCGCACACGAAGGCGTTGGTCGGCGCCTTGCCGAAGGTGACCTGGGAAGAAAGCGCGCGACTGAAATATTTCTCGACGATGCCGTTGAGGCGATCCACGGCGTGCTCCTGCAAGGCGACGCCGGTATCTATCTGGTGGCCCGACACGCGAATATCCATTTTTCCTCTTACTCCTGCCTAGCCGTTTCCGCACCGTGTTCTTGTCATTGGTTCCAGAGCGGACTCGCTATCGTTTCCAGAAACTCCCTGTGGCGAGCGATTTCCTCCGCGCTGGCGGCATGGGGCCGCGGGGCGCGGAACGGGCGTTCCCTTGCCGGGGTGCGCCGGATTTCCACGAAGGTCTGCACTTCCACCGCGGCCAGCTCGAGCCCGATCTGCCGGCCGCCCATCAGCTCGACATAGACCTGCGCCAGCAATTCGGCGTCGAGCAGCGCGCCGTGCTTCACGCGATGGCTGCGATCTATCCCGTAGCGCGCGCACAAAGCATCGAGCGAGAGCTTCGCGCCGGGATGGCGCCGCTTGGCGATGGCCAGCGTGTCCACCATGCGCGCTTCGCTGACCGGACCGAAGCCGCACAGCGCCAGCTCGGCATTGAGGAAGCCGAAATCGAACGCGGCATTGTGGGCGACGAGGGGGCAATCGCCGAGGAATTCCAGCAATTCTTCTGCCCGCTCATGAAAACGCGGCTTGTCGGCCAGGAAGGCTTCGGAAAGCCCATGCACCCGCTCCGCCTCGATCGGCATCGACCGGTCGGGATTGTAATAGGCATGGAAAGTGCGGCCGGTGGGCACTCGGTTGACCATCTCGATACATCCGAATTCCACCAGCCTATCGCCCCGCAGAGGGTCGAGACCGGTGGTTTCGGTATCGAAAACGATCTCTCTCATTCCCTGCAATATCGGCTCGCGAAAGGGTGCTGGCAAGGGGGTGCGGGGCCTGCTTCGCCAGATTCTTGCAGTCAGATTCTCTCCCTCAGCCGGGCCACCAGCGCTGCCACCTGCGCGCGCGTGGCTTCCAGGCTTGATCCGGTATCGATCACGTGATCCGCCCGGACGCGCTTTTCGGCATCGGGCAGCTGCAGATCGAGGATTTCGGCGAAGCGTTCCGGCGTCATGCCCGGCCGCGCGAGCACCCGGCTGCGCTGCACTTCTGGCGGGGCGGAGACCACCAGCACACCGTCCACCCGATCGGTGCCTGTCCTCTCGAACAGCAGCGGAATGTCGAACACCACCAGCTTCTGCCCGGCATGCTCGATCAGGAACGCCTCGCGCTCTTCGGCCACTGCCGGGTGGACGATCGCCTCCAGCCGGCGCAGCGCATGGGGATTGCCGAAGACGCGCGCGCCCAGCTCGGCACGATCCACCCCATCGGGGCCGGTCGTTCCGGGAAAGGCATGCTCGATCCGCCCCAGCAGCGACCCGCCCGGCCCCTGCATCCGGCGCACCGCGGCATCCGCATCGAACACCGGCACGCCCAGTTCGGCGAACATCTGCGCCACGGTGGACTTACCCATTCCGATCGAGCCGGTGAGCCCGAGGATATAGGGGTGGTGGCCGGCCTTGCGGGTCACGAAGCCAGCCGTCGGCGCAATTCGGCATCGCCGTCCTCGCGCGGCGGGCTCTCGCCGAAGAAGTGCTCGAAAGCGATCGCCGCCTGGCCGATCAGCATCGAAAGCCCGTCCACCGTGTGGAACCCCGCGCTTCGGGCTGCCGCCAGCAGGGGCGTCTCGAGGGGATGAGTGACGATATCGTAGATCACGCTGCCCGGGGGAACATGGCTGAGATCGAAATCGAGCGGCGGCTGCCCTGCCATCCCAAGCGGGCTTGCGTTCACCACGAGATCGAAGCAACCTGCGCGGTCGTCGAACTCGAAATCGGTCGGTTCCGCGAAATGGGCGAGCGGGGCCACGTGATGCTCGCGGCCCGGGTCGAGCTCGTCGAGCAGGACCCGCGCCTTGCCGGGATCGCGCCCGGCAAGCACGATCATCACGTTCTCCCGCACCAGGGCGGCGATGATCGCCCGCGCCGCGCCGCCCGTGCCGAGGATGCGCGCCATGCGGAACAGATGCTGCCGGTCGAGCAGCGGCCGCAGGGGTTCGAGAAAGCCGTCCGCGTCGGTGTTGTAGCCGATAAGCGTGCCGTCACCTTCGCGCACCACGGTGTTCACCGCGCCGATCGCTTGCGCCAGCGGATCGAGCCGGTCGAGCAGCGGGATCACCGCCTGCTTGTGCGGCATGGTGACGTTGCAGCCGCGCCAGGCGGGATCGGCCCTGCGCGCGGCGAGATAGGCGGCAAGCCCTCCGCTTGTCACATGGCAGGCGCGATAGGCGGCGTCGAGGCCGAGCTTCTCGATCCAATAGCCGTGGATCGCCGGCGACTTGGACTGGACGATCGGATCGCCGATCACTTCCGCATAGGCCTGCGTCATGCTTCCAGCTCCCCTTCGGCCCGCAGAGCGCCCAGCACCGCCAGCAGGGGCATGCCGAGCACGGTGAACTGATCGCCTTCGATCGCCTCGAACAGCTGCGGCCCTCGCGCTTCGATCCGGAACACGCCGACGCAGCCAGCCACTTCGGGCCATTCGGCGTCGAGATAGGCTTCGATGAAGGCATCGGAAAGCGGGCGGACCCTGAGGATCGCTTCGGCGGCGTGGCGCCAGACGATTCCACCGCCCCGCGCGAGCGCTGCCGCACTCAACAACCGCATCGGCTTGCCGGAGAAGAAGCGCAAATGCGCCGCGGCATCTTCCCGACTGCCCGGCTTGTCGAACCGATGACCTTCGACCACCACCAGCGAATCGCTTCCCAGCACCAGCCGGCCGGGCAGTTCGCGACCGACGGCAAGCGCCTTGGCTTCGGCCAGGGCCAGCGCGATCTCTTCCGGCCCGGCATCGCCCAATTCCCGTTCCAGCGCCCGCTCGTCGATCCGGGCGGGCCGCGCCTCGAACGGCACACCCGCTGCCTGGAGCATGGCCTTGCGCGAGCCGCTCTGCGAAGCCAGCACGATCATACCGGGCCGACCCCGGGACCGAGTTTCGACACGGTTTCCTTCTCTCCGTAGAGGCGGATGATGGCGGCGGCGGTCTCCTCGATCGAGCGGCGGGTCACGTCGATCACCGGCCAGCCATTATCGGCGAACATGCGGCGGGCGAACTGGAGCTCCCGCTCCACCCTCTCCTCGTCGACATAGGCAGTCTCCGTCGCCTCGTTGAGCGAAAGCAGGCGGTTGCGGCGAATCTCTATCAGCCGTTTGGGAGCGGTCGTCAGCCCCACCACCAGCGGATGACGCAGGCGGAACAGCGAAGGATGCGGCGGGCTTTCCACCACCAGCGGCACGTTTGCGACCTTGTAGCCGCGATTGGCGAGATAGATGCTGGTGGGCGTCTTGGACGAGCGCGAGACGCCGGCGAGGAGGATATCGGCTTCCTCCCAGTCTTCCCACAACAGGCCGTCATCATGAGCGATGGTGTAATGAATCGCAGCGACCCGCTCGAAATAGGCTTCGTCCATCATATGCTGGCGGCCGGGACGGCCCCGCGCTTCCTGGCCGAGCTGGTTCTCCAGCGCCTCGGTGACGGCATCGAGCGCGGGAACCGTCGGCAGGCCGAGCGCGCGGCAATGCTCCTCCAGCCTTTGGCGCGTCTCCGGATTGACCAGAGTGAACAGCACCAGGCCGGGATTGGCCGCCAGCTCGCCCAGAATCCGGTCGAGATGCTGCTGCGAACGGACCATGGGCCAGAAATGCCGCACCACGTCCGCCCCGTCGAACTGGGCGAGCGCGGCCTTGGCGATCATCTCGAGCGTTTCGCCCGTGGAGTCCGACAGAAGGTGGAGATGAAGCCGGGTCATCGGGGATAGGCTGCTCCGGAAGGGGGCCGGCGGGCGTGTGGACAAGTGCCGGCATAAACCACGGGAGGGCGATGCGGACAAGTTCGGCAAGCGATTCCGTCACCGCTGCCGGCATCCGTCCCGGCAAGCTGTGGACAGGCGGAACAGGATTTCGACAGGCTGGGGACAATGGGGATATCATCCGCTTGACCCCGCCGGCATGCGAGTCGCCAGTGCCCTCCCCCTGTTCATGGCGGGAGAAATCGGGCAAGGCGCCGCCATCCCCACAATCCACAGGACCAACAGAGTCCAGAATCCTTTATAAAAATATCTATTCTTTTGGATTGGACCTTCCCGCGATGCCCGGCCTCCTCCTCGATGTGCTGAACGGTGCGAACCCACCGCACAGGCCGATCTGGCTGATGCGCCAGGCGGGGCGTTACCTTCCCGAATATCGCGCGCTGCGGGCAGAGAAGGGCGGCTTCCTGGAACTGGTCTACGATCCCGCGGCAGCGGCTGAGATCACCCTTCAGCCGATCCGCCGCTTCGGTTTCGACGGGGCGATCCTGTTCTCCGACATATTGATCGTGCCTTACGCGATGGGGCAGGGTCTCGAGTTCCTCGCCGGCGAAGGGCCTAGGCTTTTCCCCCGGCTGCTGGATACCGCCTTGGAGGCGCTGGAACCGGCCCCTGAGAGGCTTGCACCGATCTACGAGACCGTAAGGCAGGTCCGTGCCCAGATCGGCCCTGAGACGACCCTGCTGGGCTTTGCCGGGAGCCCGTGGACGGTCGCCACCTATATGGTCGCTGGCGAAGGCAGCCGCGACCATCACGACACGCGGGCGCTGGCCTATTGCGATCCCGCCGGCTTCCAGGCGATCATCGACGCGATCACCGAAGTGACGGTGGATTATCTGTGCGGCCAGATCGAAGCGGGCGCGGAGGCGGTGCAATTGTTCGACAGCTGGGCGGGCAGCCTGGCCCCGGCCGAGTTCGAACGCTGGGTGATCGCCCCCAATGCGCGGATCGCTGCCCGGCTGAAGGCGCTGCATCCCTCGGTGCCGGTGATCGGCTTTCCCAAGGGCGCGGGCGAGAAGCTGCCTGCCTATGCGCGCGAGACCGGGGTGGATGCGGTGGGGATCGACGAGACGGTCGATCCGCTCTGGGCGGCCAGGGCTTTGCCGGACGGGCTTCCCGTGCAGGGCAATCTCGATCCGCTGCTGCTGCTCGCGGGCGGGGAGGAACTGGAACGGCAGGCGGTCCGCGTGCTCGAAGCCTTTGCCGATCGCCCGCACACGTTCAATCTCGGCCACGGGATCGGCCAGCATACGCCTATCGCCCATGTGGAGCGGCTGATCGCGATCGTGCGGGGCTGGACCCGCCAAGGAGAGGGGTGATTTTTCCTCGCCCCTCGCCTAAATGCGCGCCATGCAGGACGTGCTTTCCATGACCTATTATTGGCTCAAGGCCGGACATATCATCTTCGTGATCTTCTGGATGGCCGGGCTGTTCATGCTGCCGCGCTATTTTATCTACCATCAGGAATGCCCGGCGGATTCGCCCCAGAACGCGGTATGGATCGATCGCGAGCGCAAGCTGCTGAAGATCATCCTGCTGCCCTCGATCATCGTGGTGTGGGTGCTGGGCCTGCTGCTGGCCTGGAACACGGGAGCGTTCAGCCAGGGGTGGTTCCATGCGAAGCTGCTGCTGGTGCTGCTGCTTTCGGGCTATCACGGCTGGCTCTCGTCCTATGCGAAGCGGCTGGCGCGGGGCGAGAGGCGGGTGACCGGCAAAACGCTGCGGATGCTGAACGAGGTACCCGGCATCGCCGCGGCGATCATCGTGATCCTGGTGGTGATCAAGCCCTTCTGATCCGTTTCGCGCAATTGCGGCGGGCCGAGAGGTGCGTCCGCCGTTTGCGAATTGACGGGGCGGCATGCCGCGCTTATCTCCATCACGTCCCGGCAGAGGCCGCAATTCCAAAGCGGCCGGGCCTGCTTTCTCCAAGCCCTTCGGCCCGCCGGCATCCTCACATTCCATTGGAAACCCATACATGCATTTGAAAGAACTCAAGAAAAGGACGCCGGCCGAACTGGTCGAGATGGCCGAAGAGCTGGGCGTCGAAGGCGCCTCCACCATGCGCCGCCAGGATCTCATGTTCGCGATACTCAAGGAAGTGGCCGAAGACGGGGAGGAGATCCTCGGCATCGGCACGATCGAGGTGCTGCAGGACGGGTTCGGCTTCCTGCGCAGCCCCGAGGCGAATTATCTGGCCGGGCCGGACGACATCTATGTCTCGCCGAACCAGGTCCGCAAATGGGGCCTGCGCACCGGCGATACGGTGGAAGGCGAGATCCGCGCGCCGAAGGACGGCGAACGCTATTTCGCGCTCACCAAGCTCACCAGCGTCAATTTCGACGATCCCGATGCGGTGCGCCACCGCACCAATTTCGACAACCTCACCCCGCTCTATCCCGACGAGCGGCTCAATCTCGATACGTCCGATCCCACGGTGAAGGACAAGTCGGCCCGGGTGATCGACCTGATCGCGCCGCAGGGCAAGGGCCAGCGCGCGCTGATCGTCGCCCCGCCGCGCACCGGCAAGACCGTGCTGCTGCAGAACATCGCCAAGGCGATCACGGACAACCATCCCGAGGTGTTCCTCCTCGTCCTGCTGGTCGACGAACGGCCGGAGGAAGTGACCGACATGCAGCGCAGCGTGAAGGGCGAGGTGATCAGCTCCACTTTCGACGAGCCGGCCAGCCGCCATGTCCAGGTGGCCGAAATGGTGATCGAAAAGGCCAAACGCCTGGTCGAGCACAAGAAGGACGTGGTGATCCTGCTCGATTCGATCACTCGCCTCGGCCGGGCCTACAACACCGTGGTTCCCAGCTCCGGCAAGGTGCTGACCGGTGGTGTGGACGCCAATGCGCTGCAGCGGCCCAAGCGCTTCTTCGGCGCCGCGCGGAACATCGAGGAAGGCGGTTCGCTGTCCATCATCGCCACCGCGCTGATCGACACCGGCAGCCGCATGGATGAGGTGATCTTCGAAGAGTTCAAGGGCACCGGCAACTCGGAAATCGTGCTCGACCGCAAGGTGGCCGACAAGCGCATCTTCCCGGCGCTCGACGTCGGCAAGTCGGGCACCCGCAAGGAGGAATTGCTGGTCGGCAAGGACCAGCTCTCCAAGATGTGGGTGCTGCGCCGCATCCTGATGCAGATGGGCACGATCGACGCGATGGAGTTCCTGCTCGACAAGATGAAGGATTCGAAGACCAACGAGGACTTCTTCGCGACGATGAACCAGTAAGGCCGCAGCGGGCCGCGGGTCCTTCTTCCGCTCAGCCGATATTCTCGGCGAAGAAGTCCCGCGTCCGGCGGTCCGCCAGCTGCGCTCCGGCTTCGTCGCGGCGATTGCCGGAGGTGGCGGCGAAGCCGTGGTCGAGCCCTTCGTAATCGTAGAGCGTGACACGCGGGTGGGGATCCAGCGCCTCATGCATTGCCCGCTGCGCTTCAGGACCCACGAAATGGTCCGCCGTCGGTACGTGCAGCAGCAGCGGGCGCGCGATCGCATGGGCCTCGTTCAGCATCTGGTCGATCATCACGCCGTAATAGCCCACGCTCGCATCGGCATCGGTGCGGGCGGCGACCATATAGGCGAGCCGGCCGCCGAGGCAGAAGCCGACCACGCCGACCTTCTCCACGCGTTCCGTCGCGCGGATATATTTTATCAGGGCCTCGATGTCCTTCACTCCGTCATCCGGATCGAACTTCATCATGTTGTCGATCGCCTGCTTGAACTCGGCTTCGACATCCGGGTCGAGCTCTTCGCCCGGCGCGAAGCGCCAGAACAGGTCCGGAGCGAGCGACAGGTAGCCCAACTCCGCCCAGCCATCGCATTTGGCCGCGATCCCGTCATTCACGCCGAAGATTTCGGGAATGACGATGACGGCCCCGCGCGGTGTGCCTTGCGGTGCGGCGCGATAGGCCGGGATTTCCCCTGCGCCATCGAGCGCGGGAATCGCAATATTGGTGGGCATCGGCTTCTCCTCTCGCGAGATGATCGCGCCGGAACCTATGGTGTCGCGATGGACTTTGCCAAGCTCGTGTGACAGGTTCCCGATGCTGGCATGATTTTCCGGAGCCGTTTTTCGATGAAGGTCCAGATTGAGATCGAATGTAGCCCGGAAGAGGCAAGGCGCTTCATGGGCCTGCCGGATGTCGAGAAGGCGAACGCGGTCTATGTCGACGCCATTGCCCAGGCGATGAAGGGCGTTTCCAGCACCGAGCAGCTGCAGGAATATGCCCGTAACCTCGCACCGATGGGGCAGCTGGGACTCAAGCTGTTCCAGAATTTCCTCGAGAACGGCGCAGCCTTTGCCGAAGGCACCAAGGGCAAGGGTCCCAAGAACGGCCCCGGCAAGGGCTGAAACGGCCTGCGGCAGGCGCTTCAAGCCGGCCGCGACATGCTCTAGTTCACAGCCGATGGACACGATCTTTGCCTTGTCGAGCGGGGCTCCGCCCGCCGGGATCGCGGTGTTGCGCGTGAGCGGACCCGGCGCGCGCATGGCGCTGGAAAGGCTTTCCGGCAGCTTGCCGACGCCGCGCCGCGCCCGCTTCGGTCCGCTTCGCGATGCTGCCGGCGGGTTGCTCGACGAAGCGCTCCTGCTGTGGTTTCCCGGGCCGGGAACCGCCACGGGGGAGGATCTGGCCGAGCTCCATCTTCACGGGGGCCGGGCGGTCGTCGCGGCAGTGGAAGCGGTGCTGGCCGCGCTGCCCGGCATGCGCCGGGCCGAGCCGGGTGAGTTCACCCGCCGCGCCTTCGCCAATGGCCGGATCGATCTGGCGGAGGCGGAAGGGTTGGCGGACCTGCTGGCGGCGGAAACCGAACTGCAGCGCCGATCCGCCCTCGCCATGGCAAGCGGACGCTTTTCACGGCAGGTCGAGGGCTGGCTGGGGACGTTGCTCGCTCTCGCCGCGCGGCTCGAAGCGGCACTGGATTTCGAGGACGAGGCAGACGTTTCGGCGCTTCCCGCAGATTTTCCTTTGCAGATCAGAATCTTACGGGAAGAGATCGAACGCTTCCTTAATGCCCCGCATGCGGAGACAGTGCGGGAAGGGTTCCGGGTCGTGCTCGCCGGGCCGCCTAATGCAGGAAAATCCACGCTTTTCAATGCCTTGACCGAAAGCGAGGCGGCAATCACCGCACCGACTGCTGGCACCACGCGCGATGTGCTGGTGCGCCCGGTCGCGATAAGCGGCATGCCGTTCAGCTTCGTCGATACTGCCGGTTTGCGCGAGCAAGATGTTGCGAACGAAGTGGAAGCGATCGGAATCGGAAGGGCCCGGGCCGAGTTGGAACGGGCCGATCGCGTGCTATGGCTCGGACCGGAAGGGGAAGGACCGGCGCATGGATGGGAAATCGAGGCGCAGGCGGACCGGCCGGACCGCACGGTGAAAGCGGCCCCGCGACACCGCGTTTCCGCGATCTCTGGGGAGGGGCTCGCCGAGCTTCGGCATGCGCTGATCGAGGATGCGCTTCGCGCGATGCCGAAGCCTGGAGAGGCGGCGCTCGATGCCCGGCAGCGGGGGCTCCTTGCCGAGGCGGCGGAAGCTCTCGACCGAGCAGGCGAGGAAGAAGACCCCTTGCTCGCGGCGGAGCATCTGCGGCTCGCGCGCATCGCCTTTGACCGATTGACCGGCCGTGCCACCACCGAGGACATGCTGGACGCGCTGTTCGGCCGCTTCTGCATCGGGAAATAAACCCGGCCCGGCGCGAATGTTTCACGTGGAACATCGCTAGCCTTTGACCGGCTTTCCCACTCCGTCTATCCGCTCGCGAATGATGGCGCGAAGCTATGACATCGTGGTGGTCGGAGGCGGCCATGCCGGGTGCGAGGCGGCCGCGGTGGCTGCCCGCATGGGTGCGCGCACCGCGTTGCTCAGCTTCGATCTTTCGGCCATCGGAGCGATGAGTTGCAATCCCGCGATCGGCGGGTTGGGCAAGGGCCATCTCGTGCGGGAGGTGGACGCGTTCGATGGGCTGATCGGCCGTGCCGCGGATGCCGCCGCGATTCATTACCGCATGCTCAATCGCTCCAAGGGCAGCGCCGTCTGGGGCCCGCGCGTCCAGGCGGACCGGCGGCTGTTCAAGACGGCCATCCAGCGGATGATCGCCGCGCAGGATCGCCTCGACACGGTGGAAGGGGAGGCGGCGCAGCTCCTGGTCGAGCAGGACCGGGCGTCCGGCGTGATGCTGGCGGACGGGACTCGGATCGAAGCCCGCGCCGTGATCCTTTGCACCGGCACTTTCCTCGGCGGCACGCTGTTCCGGGGCGACGAACGGATCGAGGGCGGGCGGATCGGTGAGGCTTCAGCGCAACGTCTTGCCGCCCAATTGCGCGAGGCGGCGCTGCCGATGGCCCGGCTCAAGACCGGAACGCCGCCCCGGCTCGACGGACGGACGATCGACTGGGCCAGGCTTGCCGAGCAGCCGTCCGACGCCGAGCCATGGACGATGTCGCCGCTCACTGCCGCGCGGGCCAATCCGCAAATCTTCTGCGCGATCACCCGCACCAATGAGCGCAGCCATGATGTCATCCGTGCGAACCTGCATCGCTCGCCCTTGTTCACCGGCGCGATCGATGCGCGCGGCCCGCGCTATTGTCCTTCGATCGAGGACAAGATTCATCGTTTCGCGGATCGCGACGGCCATCAGATCTTTCTCGAGCCCGAAGGGCTGCGGACGCATCTGGTCTATCCCAACGGGATCAGCACCTCGCTCCCGGCCGATGTCCAGCTCGAGATGCTCCGGACCATGGAAGGGCTGGAGCGGGTCGAGATGGAAGTGCCCGGCTATGCGGTGGAATATGATCACATCGATCCGCGCGCCTTGCACCCCACGCTTGAATTGCGGGCGATCCCCGGCCTCTATTGCGCCGGGCAGATCAATGGGACCACGGGTTACGAGGAAGCGGCCGCACAGGGCCTGGTTGCCGGCATGCAAGCCGCGGCTGCGATTCTCGGCCGAGAGCCGGCAACGCTCGATCGGTCGAACAGCTACATGGCGGTGATGATTGACGATCTCACCCTGCAGGGCGTGAGTGAGCCTTACCGCATGCTCACCGCGCGGGCGGAATACCGTCTGCGCTTGCGAGCCAACAACGCGACCACCCGCCTCACGCCGCTGGCGATCGCGGCGGGCTGCGTAGGCGAGGGGCGGCGGCGCTGGTTTCGACAGCGGGAGGAGGAACGTGAAAATTGGACTGCCGCGCTCCAAGCCGAAGTGTCGGCCGCAGAGCTCGCCCGGGCGGGTCTGCCGGTGCGGGATGACAGCGGCAGGCGCAGCCTGCGCGAGTGGCTGCGCTTTGGCGGAGTCGAGCTTGAACGGCTCCGCCCGTGGCTGCCGGAGGGTGCCGACCCATCGAGCGATCTCGCGACGGAGATGGCGGAGGACGCCGCCTATGCCCCTTACCTGGCGCGGCAGGATGCCGAGTTGAGGAATCTTCATGCGAGCGAGGGAGTGGCGCTGGGCGAGCACTTCCCGTTCGCCGCGGTGCCGGGGTTGTCGCGCGAGATGGTCGAGCGGCTGGAGGCGGCTCGTCCGGCGACGCTTTCCGCGGCGGGCCGCGTGCCCGGCATCACCCCGGCGGCTCTTGCTGCGCTATTGGTGCATGCCCGGCGGATGGACGCCGCCGCATGACCATTGCCAGCGAGGAGGAAGCCCGGGCTTTCGTCGCCCAGTTCGCTCATGGATCCTCCGCTGCAGAGGCAATGGAGCGTCTCGACCGTCTGGCAAGTTTGCTGGTCGCCGAGAACGAGCAGCAGAACCTGATCGCCCGCGCGACCATTTCGGCGATCTGGCAGCGCCACATCGCCGACAGCGTACAATTGCTCACGCATGTTCCACGTGAAACACTTGCGGTTCTCGATGAGGGAGACGTTTGGCTCGATCTCGGCACGGGGGCGGGCTTTCCCGGCCTGGTGATCGCCGCATTGCGTCCGGCATGGAACGTCCGTCTGGTCGAATCACGTCGGAAGCGGGTGGAATGGCTCGCGCGCGTGATCATCGAATTGCAGCTCGGCCAATGTTCGGTGGCTGGCCAGAAGCTGGAGCTGGTGGAAAGTTTCGCGGCGGCGGTAATTTCCGCGCGCGCTTTTGCCCCCATGCCGCGCTTGCTCGACCTATCCGCACGTTTTTCCACAAACGACACGTTTTGGCTGTTGCCCAAGGGGCGCAGCGCAGCCCAGGATTTGGCTGCATTGCCCGAATCGAAGCGAGCGCTGTTTCACGTGGAACAGTCCCGCACCGACAGCGAGGCCGGGATCGTGGTGGGTCGCCTGGAGCAGAAGGCCCCGAAAACCAGATGAGGCAGATGGCGTGATCCGTATCGCAATCGCGAATCAGAAGGGCGGCGTGGGCAAGACCACGACGGCGATCAACATTGCCACCGCCATGGCGGCAACCGGATGGAAGACCCTGCTGATCGATCTCGATCCACAGGGCAACGCTTCCACCGGCATCGGGATCGACGCCGCGCGGCGGGCGATTTCGAGCTACGAGCTGCTCATGGGCGAGGCGACCCTTGCAGAGGCGATCATGCCCACCGCGATCCCAGGGCTCGATATCGTGCCCGCAACAGTGGATCTCAGCGGGGCGGAGATCGAACTGGTGGATTTTGAGGATCGCACCGGCCGCCTGCGCCATGCCCTCGCGGGCCATGGCGGCCACGATATCTGCTTCGTCGATTGCCCGCCTTCGCTCGGCCTGCTCACGCTCAACGCGCTCACTGCCGCCGACACCCTGCTCGTGCCGTTGCAATGCGAATTCTTCGCGCTCGAAGGGCTCAGCCAGTTGCTGCAAACCGTCGAGCGGGTGCAGCAGCTGTTCAACCCCGATCTCGGCATCATCGGGGTCGTGCTTACGATGTTCGACCGGCGCAATCGCCTGACCGACCAGGTGGCGGACGACGTGCGCGACTGCCTGGGGCAACTGGTGTTCGAGGCGGTCATTCCCCGCAATGTCCGCCTGTCGGAAGCGCCGAGCCACGGGCTGCCGGCGCTGATCTACGACCACGCCTGTGCGGGCAGCCGGGCCTATCTCGCCCTGGCGCGCGAGCTGATCGGTCGACTGCCCGAGAAGAGGAAAGCGGCATGAGCAATCCCACCGATCCGATTCGCCTTTCGGCGGTTCCGAACAAGACCGATCCGAAGCGCAAGCTCGGCCGTGGATTGGGCGCCTTGCTGGGCGAGGCACGGCGGGAGGAGCCCGTGGGGGCCTCGGCCGGATCCGCTGGCGGGCCCGCTCCGGCTTCGGCAGGTGCTGCCCCGCGAAGCGGCCTGGCGAGCATCGCCGTGTCCGCGATCGAGCCGCATCCGGAGCAGCCCCGCCGGCATTTCGACGAGGATGCGCTCAACGAGCTGGCCGCATCCATCGCCGCGCGCGGTGTGATCCAGCCGGTGATCGTGCGCCCCTTCGGGAAAGGCTATCAGCTGGTCGCGGGCGAGCGGCGATGGCGGGCGGCGCAGAAGGCACAACTCCATGAAATTCCAGCATTAATTCGCAATCTTTCCGATCGCGACGTCATGGCGTTGGCGCTGATCGAGAATATCCAGCGCGAAGATCTCAATCCGATCGAGGAGGCGCGAGCCTATCACCGGCTGGCCGAGTCCGAAGGGATGACCCAGGCGGAGATCGCGCGGCTGGTCGAAAAGTCGCGCAGCCATGTGGCGAATCTCCAGCGCCTGCTTTCCCTGCCCGAGAAGGTCATCGCCCATCTCGAGGAGGGGCGCCTCACCATGGGCCATGCCCGCGCTCTGGTCGGGCATGAGGATGCGGAGGAACTGGCCGATCAAGCGGTCGACCGGAAGCTTTCGGTGCGTGAGATGGAAAGGCTTGCCCGCAAGCGGACGAAGGGCGGCGCGGGCTCCGCTTCCGCGCGCCGCGCCGCGGCCGGGGAAAGCGGCGATGCCGACATCGCCGCAGTCGAGAGCAATCTCGAGGAATTCCTGGGCATGCCGGTGAAGATCGCTGCCGATGCCGATCCCCGCTCGGGCGCGATCACCATACGCTATCGCACGCTCGACCAGCTCGACCTGATCTGCCAGCGGCTCACCGGCGGCGGAATCTGACCGGAAAGTCGCGCCGCGCGACTTCGGGTGACCTTGGGGTCGGTTTCGGCGGCGTCACTTGCCCTTGATCGGAATCGCCTTCGTCCGGATCGGCACCAGCTTGGTGCGGGCGGGAGCCGGCCTCTTCGGAATCACGCGGGCGGCAGGCCTTTCATCGACCCATTCCTCGATGACGACTTCCTTCGTCTTCGGCCGGCAGTTGCAGGCGCAGCCCGGCAGCATCACCGGCATATAGGCCATCGGCTGGCCGTAGCCGTAGCCATATCCATAGGTGTAGCCGCCATAGCCAGGGGCCTGGCCGTGGGCGGGCCGGCCGCCATGGCCATAGCCGGCTTCGTAGCGGGCAAGGTAATCCTCGCACATCATGCGTGCGCGATCCCTGTCCTCGCCCTTGTCGATCGCGGCGCCGGCCGCCGCGCCCACCGCCGCACCGGCGACGGTGCCCAGCGTGCGATGGCCGGATCCGGCGATGCGGTTGCCGGCGACTCCACCCAGCACGCCGCCGATCACCGCACCGCCCACGCCATTGTCGCTGTAGCGGCGATGACATTCCCGCAGCCACGCCTCGCGTTCGTCCTCGCCATAGCCGCGCTGGTAGCCATAGGGCTCGGGCTGGGGCGGAAGCGGGGGGGCATCATAGCGCTCGCCATAATAATCGTCGCCCCAGCCGTCCTCATAAACGCCTTCGTCCGGCGCGATGTAAGGGGCGCCGTGCGAATCGCGCGCATGGGCCGGGCCGGCAAGGATGGCGGCGCCGGAAAGCGCGGCGAGAAGAAGCGGGCGGCAAAAACGCATCGTATGGTCCCCTGCAATCATGCGATGACGCGCCCGAACGAGTCGCCGGGCGCTTTCGGTTAACCCGAAATTTAGTATCAGGATGCGCCTGAGGCCAAAGCGAGGCTTGGCCCTTGTCCCGTTTCGGGTCGATCAGAGACGAGTGGAGAGCAGGGCAGCCAGAGCCTCGATGCCGGCCGCGTCCTCGCCATCGAACCGGGCGGGCTCCGGGCTGTCGAGATCGATCACCGCGATCGCCGCGCCCTCCCGCAGGATCGGCACTACGAGTTCGGACCGGCTGGCCGCGTCGCAGGCGATATGGCCGGGAAAGGCATGGACGTCGGGCACGATCTGCGTCGCGCCCGCGGCGGCCGCGGTTCCACAGACGCCCTGGCCCAGCGGAATGCGGACACAGGCGGGCTTGCCGCAGAACGGGCCCAGCACCAGCTCCCCCACCACCATGCGATAGAACCCCGCCCAATTGAGCCGGGGCAGGAACTGCCAGAGCAGGGCCGCGACATTGGCCATATTGGCCACCGCATCCGGCTCCCCCGCGGTGATCGCATCCGCCGCGGCGTTCAATTCCGCGTAGAGCGCAGGCTTGGAAAGCATGGGTTGCGGGGCGAAATCATGCATCTTGTTGCTTCTAATGCTAAGCACCGTTGCCGCAAGGCTCCGAAAGGCTTATTCCGCCCGCCATGCGTATCATCAAGAAACTGCTCATCGGCCTCCTGGTCCTGATCGTGGCCCTGGCCATCGCGGCCTATTTCATCCTGCGCGGCGATCCGGCTGACCACACGCTGGAGGAGGTGAGCGGCACCGATCCGGTCATTTCCGAACCCGATCCGCAGACGATTCCCACGGTGGTGATCGCTTCGCCCGTCGGGTGGAAGGACGGCGAGGCGCCGGTCGTCCCCCAGGGCTACACCGTGAACCGCTTCGCCACCGGGCTCGAGCATCCGCGCACGATGCTGGCGCTGCCCAACGGGGATATCGTGATCGCCGAAAGCAACGCCCCCGCCCGGATCGTGGCCGGCGGCGGCATCACCAATCTCGTCGCGGGCTTCCTGTTCCGCAAGGCGGGCGCCTCGGTCCCGTCGCCCAACAAGCTCGTCCTGCTGCGTGATGCGGATGGGGACGGCGTGGCCGAAACGAAGAAGGTGCTGCGCGAGAACCTCTCCTCGCCCTCCGGCATGGCCTTCCGCGACGGCAAGTTCTACGTCGCCGATCACGACAAGGTGCTGGAGTTCAACTACGAGCTCGGCTCCGACGCGATCACCGGCGAGCCGAAGAAGCTGATGGACCTGCCGGGAGCCGGCAATCACTGGATGCGCAACCTGCTCCTCAGCGAGGATGGCAAGCGGCTTTATGTCGCGGTCGGCTCCGGCTCCAACATCGCCGAAGGCGGCATCGATGCGGAGAAGAACCGCGCCGCGATCCACGAGATCAACCTGGAGACCGGCGCGCATCGCCTGTTCGCCGCCGGGCTGCGCAATCCCAACGGCCTGGCCTGGAATCCCTGGACCAGCGAATTGTGGGTCACCGTCAATGAGCGCGACATGCTCGGCTCGGACCTGGTGCCCGACTATTTCACCAATGTCCCGGTGGGCGCGCAATATGGCTGGCCGTGGATCTATTGGGGCGACAAGATCGACGATCGGGTGAAGGCGCCGATGCCTTCCTTCATCACCGATTACACGCGCCGGCCGATGTATGCCCTGGGCCCGCACGTCGCCGCGCTCGGCGTCGCCTTCACCAGCGGCGGCAACCGCATGGGCGGCAATTTCGGCCAGGGCGCCTTCATCGCCCGGCACGGTTCGTGGAACCGCAAGCCCGCCGCCGGCTATGACGTGGTGTTCGTGAAGTTCGACGATCGCGGCAATCCGGTGGGCAAGCCGGTCTCCGTGCTCTCCGGCTTCCTCAACAAGGACGGCACCACCAAGGGTCGCCCGACCTGGGTGGCGTGGGACAAGACCGGGGCACTGCTGGTCACCGACGATACCGGCAATATCGTCTGGCGCGTGGTGTCGCCGACTGCCAAGCCGAATCCCGCACCGCAGAAGATCGCGGGCGAATCGCTCAAGCCCCTGCGCGAACTGCGCGGCGATCCGACCGAAGCCGGCACGGTGCTGCGCGAGAGCCAGTGAGGGAAGGGCTCCTTCCTTTCTTGCTGATGCGTTGAAAAGCCTCCTATCGAAAAGATAGGGGGCTTTTTGCCGTGGGCAAAGCCGCCTCTCCTTCCTTCCCTCCTTCGTCATCCTGAACTTGGTTCAGGATCCATTCCTCCTCCTCCTCGCCGGGACCAGAGTGGAAGGCACCATGGACCCTGAACCAAGTTCAGGATGACGAGATAAGAATGGTTGGGTTTGGTGAATATCACTTGACATGTTGAACCCTTTTGGCTATAGAGGCCGCGACGGGGCGGGAGCGTCAAAGCGCTTCGCTTCCCTCCCGCACCGGGCCGGC
>Ga0164243_10000217_pt1 | contig 128623 bp, 115 predicted proteins | sample OricompcompostOP_FD_108781 | JGI IMG/M metagenome (GOLD analysis project Ga0164243, IMG submission 108781) | Organic Plus compost microbial communities from Emeryville, California, USA - Original compost - Organic plus compost (OP) | ecosystem: Engineered > Solid waste > Mixed feedstock >...
CGATTTTTACGGGTTAAAAATCGTTGTTAATTACTTAAAATCATGGATTTAGTAAAATTTGTAGAAGAGCAGGCGGTAGCAAAAAATGAAGTTCCTGCATTTAAAGCTGGTGATACCGTTAGTGTTCATTATAAAATTCGCGAAGGAAATAAAGAGCGTATTCAGGTATATAAAGGTGTTGTTATCCAGCGTAATGGTATCGGTTCTACGGAAACCTTTACTGTTCGTAAAATGTCAAATGGTATTGGGGTAGAGCGTATTTTTCCAATAAATTCGCCAAATATCGAGAAGGTAGTAATTGATACTTATGGAAAAGTTCGTCGAGCTAAATTATTTTATTTAAGAGGTTTAACAGGTAAGGCCGCTCGTATCAAGTCAAAAAGAGTTTAAAATAAGCAATTGTTTTATTTTTAAAAGTGCGTCCTTTTCGGGAAGCACTTTTTTTATTTTCTGCCTTCCCATTCAGCAAGAAATTGATCCAGAAAAGCCAACATGTATTGATGTCTTCCTTCTGCTAGGTTCTTCCCTGTTACGGTATTCATTCTGTCTTTCAGCAAAACAAGTTTTTCGTAGAAGTGATTTAACGTAGGGCTTTGACTATTCTTGTATTCTTCTTTGGTTTGCTTTAGCTTTGGCTCAACGGAGGGGTCATAAAGTAAACGGTTCTTATATCCTCCATAATGGAAGGCCCTGGCTATCCCTATGGCGCCAATTGCATCTAAACGATCGGCGTCCTGAACAATTTCCATCTCTTTAGAATGAAAAGACACAGGTTCTAAGCTCGATCGGAAAGACATATTTTTTATGATAAGCAGAACATGTTCAGTTATAGCAATAGGGACATCAATCGATTTTAGAAAATCGCCAGCTTTTTTAGGGCCAAGACTTTCATCTCCTTCATGAAACTTACTGTCTGCGAGATCATGCAAAAGCGCCGCTAATTCGACTACCAATTCATCAGCCTGTTCAAACTGTAAAAGTAAGCGGCAATTTTTCCATACTCGTTCAACATGAAACCAGTCATGGCCCGCTTCGGCCTGTTCTAATTCATGTTGAACGAAGTTAACCGTTTGTGCAATGAAATGTGCTTTCATCTTTATAAGCTAAATAAGCGTATTCAATTTGACTGAAATAAAGCTTATTCTTGATTATTTGTATTATTTGACTGTTCTTTTCTTTTTGAACCTTCATAAAGGTCGTAGCAAAACATGCGGCTATCTAGTTTTCCGTTATAAAAAGGAATTTTTGCAGAAGCTTTAAGTCCAATTTTTTTTGCCAAAGCAGGGTTTGCAGTGAAAACGAAGCCCCTATAGCCTTTACAGCGCTGTTTGAGAAAGTCGCCTATTCGGCGATAGGTATGTTCAAGGTCTTGCTCATTTCCGAGTCGTTCGCCGTATTCGGGATTAAAAATAACGATGCCGGGAAGGGTGGGTACCGTGGTCTCTGCAAAATCGCATACTTCGAAATCAATTAGCCCATCAATGCCTGCGGTTTTTGCATTGGCTTTTGCCACCTCGACGGCTTTTGGCGAAATATCCGATGCAATAATATGGAGAGGTTGATTTCTATTGATCTGCGATTTTAGCCTTTTACGTTCGCTGGAAAAGACTTGTTCATCAAAACCTTGGATGTGCATAAAACCATAATTCATTCTAAAAAGGCCTGGCCGACGGTCTGTAGCAAGTAATGCCGCTTCAATCGCCAAGGTACCCGAACCGCACATTGGATTAATGAAGGTGGATTCCCTGTCCCAGTTGGTAGCGAAGAGTACAGCGGAAGCCAATGCTTCAAGCATTGGTGCCTGTCCGGGGTTTTTTCGGTAACGATGTTTTGCGAGTGTTTCTCCCGAGGTATCAATATAAAGATCTACCTGTTCATTTTGCCAGTATAGATGGACGACAGCTCTATTCAGCTCGGGGCCAGAATTTGGTCGAACTCCTTTTTTCTCTTTAATTCGATCAACAATGGCGTCTTTTACTTTTAAATTCGCAAATAAAGGTGTTTGAATCGTATCATTGTTGACATTGGAAGTCACAGAAAAATAACCGTTAAAATCAATTAATTCTTCCCAGGGAATGGATTTAGTTTGATGATATAAGTCATCGGCATGATAGGCCACAAAGTGCTTGATTCGATATAAAATTTGACTGGCACAAAAGAGATTCAGATTTAGCTTAATACAGTCGTTAACGGAGCCCTCCAATTCAAGCCCGGTTGCAAAAACTCTCTTTACGGTATAGCCTAAACGCTCTACTTCAGCTTGTAAATATGGGCTAAGCCTCTGGTTGCAGGTAATAATAATAGTGGACGGATTGTTGAAAACTTGCATCATGATTTTTGCGAAGTTACTGATTATTGTTGCTAAAAAATCCTAATTTTACCGTTTAAATATTTTTTACAACTATGGAAATTAAAGGTAAAGTACATGAAGTGGGTGCTATCCAGCAAGTTACAGAATCGTTTAAGAAGCGGGATTTAATCGTTCAATATGCGGAAAACCCGCAATTTGTGGAATATATACGATTTGAGGCAACACAAGACAGGGTTAATCTCTTTGATAACCTAATGCCTGGAGAAGAGGTAGAGGTGTCCTTTAATTTAAGAGGACGTCCTTGGACGAATAAGGAAGGGGTTACTACGTATTTTAATTCTTTAGTTGCCTGGAGGGTAAATAAAGTGGTGTCCGAAATAGCCAGTATGACCCAGCCTAACGTTCCTCCCATTGATATCTCGGCGGCTCCTGACGACGATGATGATTTGCCCTTTTAATGGCACGTTATCTGCATTGATAGGAAACGCAAAAAGGATTAAAAAGAAGGAAACGCTAACAGAGTTGCTTGTTTTATTGTTATTTCAAAGGAACGGGTATTTTCAGCGAATCTGTTTTTTCCTTCTTCTTTTCTTCCGTAAATTTACGATCTAGTAAATCGTTAGGTTTCGTCAGCTTGATCTCGGGATTGACGAAAGGCTTTGTTGATTTTATACGTGTCCCTTGAGCATATTCTCGATCAAGTAAATCATAAGATTCAGCCGTTTTCAGGTTAGCAGAATCCTTTTTCAACTCTAAATTCCAATTTTTTCGATTATAGGCGTTCGGTATGGGTGTGCTATCGTCGTTTGGTTTCTTCCAAAAAAAATTAAGTGGTTTTTTTTGTTTTTCTTTTCGTAGTCTGATGGTGTCGTCTTTTAACATAACGATAGCGTTTGCTAATTTTGAAGAATCTAATTTGCGATAAGCAAGTGGCGTAGCAGAGTCTTTTTCCTGCGCAAAGGCTGTTGCTTTGAAAAGCCATAGGGTTAGAAAGAATAAGTGTGATCTATTCATGGCATAACCTGATGAAGGTGGAGTAACTACAATGCTATAAAATTACCGTTTATTTGATTGAAATCAGTAAATTTACTGTTAAAAATTGTTAAAATACAGCTGAAGAACAAGTCCTTACGTATTTTTGTTGTGTATGAAGAGAAAAAGTATCGGACTTATTATCGGATTAATGCTTTTTGCCTTGCTTGGTGTGATTGCTATGCAATATTATTTTATCCATCAATCATACAATCTAAAGGCACAGTTGTTTGACGAAGCGGTAAATGCGGCATTAAATACAGTTGTTTTAAAGGCGGAGAAAAAAGAAGCTATTGATTTTATAGAAGCACAGAAAGTAAAAGATAAGCAAAACAAGCGATTGCGGGAAAGGCAGGAACGTCAAATAGCCGCAATTGAGAAAATGCGAAGACAGCAACGGCAAATCGAAACTAATTTTAGAGAAGAAGAGTTACATCTGCTAAAGCAATATCCTAGTGCAATTAATATTTCCAATGAATTTTTTGAAACCTATATTAGAGATCCACGGCTTAGGCGACAGATAAAATTGGGAGTAGATCGATACAGTGAAGGCGTATATCAAAGAAATCGACTGGAAATTTATGTGGATCAGCCAGCAAGTGAAATCAAGCGAGCGAAAGATGACAGTGTGCGTTATGTGGTAATTGATGATTATGGACAGAGCTGGACTGTAGTGGCCTTACCTCCAAAAAGAAACAGACTTTTAGATGAACAGATCAGACGATACGAAGAACAAGAAAAAATAAAGCAGGCAGGTCAGTTTTTTGACACGTTTTTGAGCGATTCGTCTCTCTCTTCTTCTTCGGTCATGGAGAATTTAGCCAATGATTTTGAATTGGCAAAAAAGCCGTTAAAAAACAGGATCGATGTGGCATTTATCAGAAAGGAACTTCGGGAAGAGCTTCGGCATCGAAATATAAATCTTCCGTTTAATCTTTTTGTTACCGAAGGTGAAGAAGATTCCATTTTATTTCAGTTAGCAGCATACAACGCTCGTTTTGATAAAAGCAATGCATACTGGACCTTACTTTTTCCGAATAGCATGATTCGGTCGTCAGGAAAGTTATATATTACCTTCCCTAATAAGCAAAGCTTGTTGTCTGGTAATATGGGGCCAAAATTGGTGTCGTCTGCAGCCCTATTATTGGTGTTGATCGGTTGTTTCGCCTATACGATCCTTTCTATTTTAAAACAAAAGAAGATTTCCGAAATGAAAACCGATTTCATCAACAACATGACACATGAATTTAAAACGCCAGTTTCTACCATCATGATTGCAAGCGAATCGTTAAAGGATCCGGAAATTATTGAAAATCGGCAACGGGTTCTGAGACTTGCTAACATTATTTATGATGAAAATGTTCGGTTGGGCAATCATATTGAAAGGGTACTCAATATCGCCCGGATTGATAAGGGCGACCTGAAAATGGAACAGCGAGAAGTGAACATGAATGATCTAGTAGCTGCAGTTGTAGATAGTATGGATTTACAGTTAAAAAAACGTGAGGCAAAAGTTTCTTTATATATGGAGGCTGTGAAACCTCTGGTTTTCGGTGATGAGTTACACTTATCTAACGTTATTTTTAACCTTATCGACAATGCGATAAAATACAGTAAAGGTTCTCCGGAAATCCTGATCAGAACACGAAATGTTGGAAATTATTTACATATTGAAGTAGCAGATAAGGGTATCGGTATGAGTAAAGACCAGCTATCTAAAATCTTTGAGCAGTTTTACCGGGTATCGACAGGCAATGTGCATGATGTAAAAGGATTTGGCTTGGGGTTAAGTTATGTACATGATATTATAAAAAGAATGAAAGGTTCCGTTAAAGTAAAAAGTGAAAAAAATAAGGGAACCGAATTTGATATTTCTTTACCAATCTTGGTGAGAAGCTAACATAGAAGCTATGCGAAAAATTTTATTGGCAGAAGACGACCCTAATTTAGGGGAAATATTAAAAGATTATTTGGAATTGAAAGGAAAATTTGATGTGCGCCTATGCCAGGATGGAGATGAGGCCCTAAGGGCCTTCAGTAAAGATACCTTTGACCTCTGTATTTTAGATGTCATGATGCCTAAAAAAGACGGATTTTCCTTGGGTAAAGAAATTCGAAGCATGAATCAGGATATACCCATCATTTTTGCTACAGCAAAAGGGATGATGGAAGATAAGACTGAAGCCTTTAATTTAGGAGGGGATGATTATATTACAAAGCCATTTCGTGTAGAAGAGCTTTTATTACGAATAAACGCTTTGTTAAAACGGAGTTCCGTTCCTGATCGGGCCTCAGAGGAAGAGCTTCCGACCAAATTCGTCTTGGGCGATTATCGGTTTGATTATACCGCACAGTTGATCGACCGGCAAGGTCAACAACAAAAACTTTCGACTAAAGAGGCTGAATTACTCCGCATGCTGTGTTTAAAGAAAAATGATGTGCTAACACGGGAAGAAGCCTTAATAAAAATATGGCATGACGATAATTATTTTAATGGGCGCAGTATGGATGTTTTTCTAAGTAAGCTGCGAAAATATCTACGGGATGACCCAAAAGTTGAAATAGTGAATGTTCATGGTAAGGGCTATAAGTTATTGGTAGGATGATGCTGATTTAACCTAATAACTCTGTAACATGCTTTCGGATATTCTCCGTAATCTTTCCTAAAGGAAGATCATTACTGTCCGAACCAAAAGGATCTTCAATTTCTTCTGCGATAAGCTCTAAGGAGGTGAGAACGTAAAAAATGAACATAGAGGCAGGCACCACAAAATAACCTAGGGAAAATACAAAACCGTAGGGTAAGGTAAGAATATACACGGAGATGAATTTCTTAATAAAAGAAGTATAAGTAAAAGGGATCGGTGTGTTTTTTATTCGCTCGCAAGCACCACAGATATCGGTAAAGGATAAGAGTTCTTGGTTTAGAATGATGAATAGATCGCCACTTATAAGCCCTTTCTTGTAAAGCATATTCGTGCGCGTAAACAACATGGAAGCAACTTGGTTAGGGCCGTGTTTGTTTTCATCGAGATGATGGAATTCGGGATGATCTTTTTCGTCCAACATAAAACGTGTTTGGTTTGCTTGAAGATGTTCTTTCAGTGTACTGGCAAAAAGGGGGATACATTTTCGATAAAAACTACGGTTAACCACGTCTTTCGTAGATAAGACAGCATCCATGCGTAAAGCTAAATTTCGACTGTTATTTGTTAACTGTCCCCAAAGTTTTCTTCCTTCCCACCAGCGGTCATATGCAGTGTTTGTTCGGAAGACCAAAAGGATAGATAAGGCAAATCCCAATAAACTATGTAAGGCGGGGATATTCTTTAACCAGCTTTGTTCCGATAGCTGGAGGTATTCTATTTCCAAGTACGCAATGATCCAGGAATAGAAAGCTATAAACACGACAAAGGGATAAAGTTTTCTAACAGTTTCCGATCGGTGAAAAGAAAACGTAGCATGAAGCCAGTCTTTTGGGTTATATACAATCATAAGCGTCTAGTTTCCGATGGATAAAACTAAAGAAAAAAGGCCTTTTTATCAATGGAAACCACCGGTTACCACTCAAAGCGAATACCTTGCGCTAAAGGTAATTTAGCAGAATAGTTGATAGTGTTGGTTTGCCGACGCATATAAGCTTTCCATGCATCGGAACCCGATTCCCGCCCTCCTCCAGTTTCCTTTTCTCCTCCAAAAGCACCGCCAATTTCTGCCCCTGAAGTGCCAATATTGACATTGGCAATTCCACAATCAGATCCTTCAGCTGAAAGAAACAAATTTGCTTCTCTGAGGTTAAGGGTCATGATGGCGGATGAAAGACCTTGTGGGACGTTGTTTTGTATGTGAATTGCTTCTTCCAAAGTTTTATATTTGATCAGATATAAAATCGGAGCGAAGGTTTCTTTTTGAATAATTGCACTATTTGCGGAGATTTCGACAATGCAAGGCTTTACGTAACAACCTGAATCATAGTCTTTTCCTTCAAGCAAGCCTCCTTCTACTAAAAAAACACCTCCTTCTTTTTTACAAGTATTGAGGGTCTCTAGATAAACTTCTACTGCTTTTTTGTCGATCAACGGCCCGACGTGGTTTCGCTCATCTAACGGGTTTCCGATTTTCAGCTGTTGATAAGCGTTGATCAATTGTGCTTTGAACGACTCATAAATACGCTCTTGTACAATTAATCTACGCGTACTGGTACATCGCTGTCCCGCTGTTCCAACAGCGCCGAAAACACTAGCCAATAATGCATTATCGAGGTCGGCATTTTCGGTTATGATGAGTGCATTATTTCCGCCAAGCTCCAAAAGACATTTTCCTAAACGTGCAGCAACTACTTGGGCAACCGATTTTCCCATTGCGGTAGAACCAGTAGCCGAAACAAGTGCAACGCGCATATCTTTAGTGATCATTTCTCCGACTGATTTGTCGCCGTGCAGAAGAACAGAGACTCCTTCGGGCGCCCCGTTTTTTTTTAATACAAGACCTACAATTTGCTGGCATATTTCAGCCGTCATTGGTGTTTTTTCGGAAGGTTTCCATAGGCAAACGTTACCACAGACCCATGCTAACATGGCATTCCAGCTCCAAACCGCAACAGGAAAATTAAAAGCTGTAATGATCCCAACAAGACCAAGAGGGTGCCATTGTTCATACATCTGGTGTTGTGGCCGTTCAGAAGGCATAGTATAACCATATAGCTGTCGACTTAAACCAACAGCAAAATCACAGATATCAATCATTTCCTGTACTTCTCCGTAGCCTTCCTGCAAACTTTTTCCCATTTCGTAAGACACCAATGTGCCCAATGCATTTTTGTGCTTCCTTAAAGCTTCCCCTATTTGGCGAACAATTTCCCCTCTTTTTGGAGCAGGGAATTTTCTCCATTCCAGAAAGGCCCGCTGCGCATTTTCAATGTGCTTATTGTAAAATGAAGGAATTACCTTTTTTACGGCGCCAATATAGGCGCCATCGACTGGAGAGCGACTGATAACAAGATCTTCTCCAGTTATTTTTACAGGTATTTGGAATTCCTGAAATAGCTGGCTAATTACGGGAGGTACCATTGTTTATATTGTTTTAAAGGCTATACAAATTTACGAATAAAATAACAACTTGGGTACGAACCGTTTACTAAAAGGGAACGCATTTGCGGTCGTTACCAATAGTCGGATTTTTTCCCTACCTTTGTATAAAGGAATTAGTACGGAAACAACCTTGTGATGGATTACCGCTGATGCTGATGAAGAAGAACTTAACACCACCAAATTAGTAAACGGCTAAAAAAGAACAGTTTACGTTTTTAATGGTGGATATGTGGAAAACTAAATTAGCTTAATAAACGGTTTAAAACTAACTTGAAGCCATGATTCAGGATCGGTAATTTGTGAATGAATTGGGGACAAGATGTTTGATGCGGTAAGATTTATTGATTTCTGTCAATATTGGTTCATTGCAGATTTGAGGTTTATCAGGAGAGTTGATTTAACCAAAGTAAAGTACTAATTATTTTATTGCGATGGAAGACGATTTTGATTTTGGTTTTCCCGAAGATCCAAAATTTTCGGTAGAACGATACGAAGAAATGATCCGCAATGAGGATCAGTATTTTTTTGACGCTCAGGCATTTGAAGGTATAATCGACTATTATATGGAGAAGAATGATCCCATAAAAGCCCTTCAAGTAGTTGATTACGCAGTTAGCCAACACCCATTTGCTGCCATATTTTTTATTAAACAGGCACAGCTTTTTTCCATAACCAATCAGGTGGATTTTGCCTTGCAGGCCCTAGATAAAGCGGAACTTCTAGAGGCCTCGGAACCGGATATTTATTTAATTCGTGGCGGAATATTAGGCAGTATAGATCGCTATGAGGAAGCAATTGTGAATTTGGAGAAAGCGTTAACTTTAGCGGAAAGCGCGGACGATATTTACTTACAAATGGCTATGCTTTTTCAGAATAAAGGTGATTATGAGCTGGCGGTTAGCTATTTAAAAAGGTGTTTAGAACATAACATGGAGAATCAGGAGGCTTTATATGAATTGGCTTTCTGTTATGACGTGTTGGATAGACAAGAAGAAAGCATCAATTTCTATTTACAATATATCGACAACGAGCCTTACTCTTATGCAGCATGGTATAACTTAGGAAACGCTTATCATAAACTGAGTTTATACGAAAAAGCAATTAATGCGTATGATTACGCTATACTAATCAAAGAGAATTTCGCGTCGGCATACTTCAATAAAGGCAATGCGTTGGTCAATCTAGACCGTTTTTCTGAAGCGATAGAAGTTTATAAAGAAACTTTTGAATATGAACCACCAAGCGCCGAAACGTATTGTGCCATAGGGGAGTGTTATGAGAAGTTAGAACAAATGGACGAGGCACGGTCTTATTATAAAAAAGCAGTAAAGCTAGACCCGAAATTAGGAGACGGCTGGTTCGGTATTGGTGTGACATTGGATTACGAGGAGCGTTATTTTGAATCTTTGCATTTCTATAAAAAGGCTTTGGATATTGATGAAAATAACGCTGACTATTGGTTCGCTATAGCGGATGCTCGATATAAACTAAAACAAATTGGAGAAGCTGAAGCAGCATATGAACGCGTCGTAGAACTAAATCCTCTCGATGTGGAAGCTTGGTTGGACTATTCATCTATTTTGTATGAACAAGAGAAGTTAGGCGGAGCCATTACCGTTATTGCAGATGCAATCAAACACAACCCGGACGCTCCTGAACTACACTATCGGATGGTGGCTTATATGTTTGCCGCTGGAAAATATACGGAAGCCCTTAGTTATCTTGAACAAGCATTGACTGCTGATCCTGAGAAATATCATATCTTATTTGAGTACCTGCCCCAGTTACAAGACAACAAGGTGATTTTGGAAATTATCAATAAATTTATACGCTAAAGTTGCAATTTATCTGCATATGGTATAACAGTTTTGATTTTTTTTCCCCACCTTTGCAGTCCTATGAACTTTGACTTAAACAATCTCCCTAAAAGGACGCTCAAGCCGCGCAATGACGGGATTACGATGGTAATGGACAAAGGCATGAGTATTCGGCAGGCTCAAGATTTTATAGAGGTTGCTGCCCCGCATACCGATATCATCAAACTAGGTTGGGCTACTGCGCTGGTAACTCCTTCCCTTGAAGAAAAGTTAACTATTTATCGGAAGGCTAATATTCCTTTTTATTTTGGCGGCACGCTCTTCGAAGCATTCGTTGTGAGGAATCAGTTTGACGATTATCGTCGCATTCTGGACAAATATAAAATGACATTTGCTGAAGTTTCAGATGGGTCCATGGACTTGCCACATGAAGAAAAGTGTCGGTATATTCAGGCATTAAGCCAACAAGTCACGGTGATATCAGAAGTGGGGTCTAAGGATGATAAAAAAATTTTTGCTCCTTATAAGTGGATCGAATTAATAAAAGCAGAATTAAGTGCAGGATCCTGGAAAGTTATCGCAGAAGCAAGAGAGAGCGGAAACGTGGGCATTTATCGGGAAACAGGCGAAGTGCGACAGGGATTAGTTGATGAGATTTTAACGCAAGTACCTCAAGATGCAATTATTTGGGAGGCACCCATAAAATCACAGCAAGTTTGGTTTATTAAACTTATTGGAAGTAACGTTAATCTAGGAAACATCGCTCCTCAGGAAGTTATACCTTTGGAAACCATTCGATTAGGATTGCGTGGAGATACCTTTAATCATTTTATTTCCCTAGAAAAATAGGGATTAGGACGGTTTCGCTCACATAGAGGACGAGTTAATCGGATGTGTTTAGCATATTTTATGAAAAATAATGATGAAGAAATTTGGATTGATTGGATATCCGCTTAAACATTCTTTTTCCAAGAAATATTTTAATGAGAAGTTTGAGAAAGAGGGATTGAAGGGTTATCATTACGAATTATTACCCTTACCCAATATTAGTGATCTCCCTGATTTACTAAGAAAAGAACCCGAGTTGTGTGGATTGAATGTAACTATCCCACATAAAATTGGAGTTATGTTTTACTTAGATAAAATTTCTCCTGAAGCGAGGGAGATTGATGCGGTCAATTGTATTAAAATCGTAAAATCAAATCCGGTTGAATCTTTTTTCAGTGGTGAAATGTGTATGAAAAGAGTACAATTGGAAGGCTACAATACCGACGTTTATGGATTTGAAGAATCGTTAAAACCACTGCTGAAAAAATTCCATACAAAGGCCTTAGTTTTGGGAAATGGGGGGGCAGCACGTGCCGTGTTTTATGTGTTGAAAAAATTAAATATTGATTTTGACATTGTTTCCCGACGGGCGAACCCAAAGCAATTTTCGTACGAACAACTGAACCAGAACATTATGGAGGAACATTTACTGATAATCAACACCACCCCTGTTGGTACTTTTCCTCAAGTTGACGAAAAACCTGCCATCCCCTATGCCTATCTTACCAACAAACATTTACTATACGATTTGGTTTACAATCCCGAAGAAACAGCCTTTTTAAAAGAAGGTAAAAAAAGAGGGGCAGCAATAAAGAACGGTATGGAAATGTTATATTTGCAAGCCGATAAAAATTGGCAAATCTGGAATTCATGAGATGCGAAAGCATACAAGAACAGGCAAAAGTTTACCAACGATTTGGGCAACTTAGTTTAATTCTTCTGATTTTATGCAGTTCTTGTGGAAGCGATTATGCGCCAAAACCTCACGGATTTTTTCGGATAAAGTTACCCGAAAAAAAGTACCAGGCTTATCACGATAGTGGTTGTCCTTTTCGTTTTTCATTTCCAGTATACGCTAAGATTGAAAAAGACAAATCGCCCAATGCACAACCTTGTTGGTTTGATTTGGTTTTTCCCAGCTTTAATGCCCGTTTGCATCTTAGTTATTACAGAATTACTTCACCACATATTTTCAATGAATTGGTAGAAGATGCGCATACTTTTGCGTTTAAACACACGGTTAAGGCTTCAGCGATAGATGAGGCAGTGATTAATCTGAGAAAAAGCAATATGCATGGTGTTTTATATGCAATAGCAGGAAATACCGCTTCTTCTACACAGTTTTATTTAACAGATAGTACCAAGCATTATCTTAGAGGGGCTTTATATTTTTACGAAAAGCCCCGTATGGACTCGATCCAGCCTGTTCTCGACTTTATCAATCAGGATATTCGTTATATGATCAAAACGGCTAAATGGAAGTAAAATCGGTATATTGCACATCCTATTGTTTTTAGCTAAGTTTGTTCGCATGATACAAATTAAGCGGTTTGAGCATAATCCTTTTTCTGAGAACACGTATGTTCTTCACGAAGAAGGCCATGCTGATTGCATCATTGTGGACCCAGGGATGTATAACAACCAGGAAGAAGTAGCCGTTGCAAATTATATTGTTGAACGTCAGTTAAAGCCCGTTTTATTATTGAATACGCATTGTCATGTCGATCATGTATTGGGCAATAAATATATTTTTGATCACTTCGGGATGTTACCTCAATTCCATGAAAATGAAGCAGCTGTACTTTCAGATGTTCAGGTACGGGCACCAATGTACGGCTTGAGATATGAACAATCTCCTATTCCTGATCGGTTTTTACCTGAAAGCGGAGAGATTAAATTTGGCTCTGTCAACATTGTTTTAATTTTTGCTCCAGGACATTCGCCAGGACATCTATGCTTTTATTTACCACAAGAACAGATGCTAATTGGTGGAGATGTATTATTTAAGGGAAGTATCGGAAGGACTGATTTACCAGGAGGAAACCACCGGCTTTTATTGACAAATATTAAAGAAAAGTTGTACAGTTTGCCAGACCAAACGATAGTTTTTCCAGGCCATGGTCCAGAGACAACGATAGGCAACGAAAAAGCAAGCAATCCTTTTATCAGGGGGTAAAAAAGATGAATGCCTCTACATTTATTGCCAAAAGGTATTTTTTTTCAAAGAAAAGTATTAATGCTATTAATATTATTTCTGGAATTAGTATGGTGGGGGTTCTGGTGGCCAGCGGAGCACTGTTCATTATTTTGTCTGTTTTTAATGGATTGGAGGAATTGGTACTGGGAATGTACAGTTCTTTTACTGCCGAATTGCGAATTGAACCTAAAGTGGGTAAGGGATTTGATGGAAATCAAGTGGTTTTTAATCAAATTAAACAGGATAAACGAATAGCAAACTACAGCAATGTTCTTCAAGAAAAAGTCTTGCTGCAATATGGCGATTACCAGCATATTGCAACAATGAAGGGAGTAGATGTTGATTACGGAACTTCTCGGAACATGGATAGCCTACTCTGGGATGGCGCGTTTTATCTGGAGAAAAATCAGCAGGATTTTGCCGTAATAGGCGCGGGTGTTTATGCCAATTTGGGAGTTAGCCTAAATGAAATTACACGTAACATACAGGTTTTCTCGCCTAAGAAGGGAGTTGTAAATAGTTTTTCTCCGGCGGAAGAGTTTACGGAGCGTCGCATCGCGGCATCGGCTGTATTAAAGAGCCAACAGCAGCTTGATGAGCTTATTTTTGTCCCCATAACATTTGCACGGGAAGTTTTAGGTGAATACAAGGAAGTTTCTGCAGTTGAAATTAATGCGAAACCGCAGGTTAATATCGAAACGCTTAAAGCAGATATTAAACAAAAATTAGGGGAAGGCTTTTTGATCAAAACACAAGTTGAACAAAATCCTGAATTATATAAATTGTTGAATACCGAAAAATGGGGAGTGTTTTTTATTCTGGCTTTTGTACTGGTCATTGCTGCCTTTAATATTGTAGGCTCTTTGACGATGTTGGTTATTGATAAACAAAAGGATATCGCCGTTTTAAATAGTTTAGGTGCATCTAAAGGCCTGATCAAGAAGATTTTCTTTTATGAAGGGATGTTAATTTCTTTGTTGGGAAGTATTATCGGTCTCGGATTAGGAATGATTTTTTGCCTTTTGCAGCAACGTTTCGGGCTAATTAGAATGGGTTCGAATAACTTGATTACCGATGTATACCCAGTATCCATGCAGGGAAGTGATTTTTTATTGGTTTTTTTTACCGTTATTGTTGTCTCAGGAACGGCCTCGATGATATCAGCCAAGCTGAGTGTACGAAATATGGAACAACTAAAAGAAGCGACATAACATAAAGGTAGAATAAGTTTTTTTGTGACTTTAATTGAAGACGAAGTGACGATTGATCAAATTATAAAAAAATATTCAGAAAGTAAGGAGCTTCTCCTGCTGACCAAAAGCTTACGGGGAAAGAACAAACACATACAACTTAAAGGATTAATTGGTTCGGCTGATGCCTTAACGGCTATTTCAAGTTATCATTTACAGGAAAGGCCATTCCTCTTTATTTTGCCAGATTATGAGGAGGCCGCTTTTTTCTTGAGCGATCTGGAAGCCTTGTTAGATAAGCAGGTTTTGTTTTTCCCTTCTTCTTATCGTAAGGGTTTTGATTTTACGCAGTTAGATAGTACCCATGTGTTACAAAGAGCCGAAACATTAAGCGCTTTAAATCATCTTGCTGAAATACCTAAACTGGTTGTAACCTATCCGGAGGCGTTGGCAGAAAAGGTAATTAATAGAACCGATTTAGAAAAAAATACCCTGGAAATAACAGAAAAAGCAAAGCTCGATATCGAATTCATCAATGAATTTTTAATTGCTTATGACTTTGAACGGGTCGATTTTGTTTATGAGCCAGGACAATTTGCCATTCGAGGGGGTATTGTTGATATCTTTTCTTTTTCCAATGATCTACCCTATCGCATCGAATTTTTTGGCGATAGAGTAGAAAGCATTCGCACGTTTGATATTGAAAATCAACTCTCTGTCAATAAAATGCAGGCAATTACGATTGTGCCAAATGTGCAGGCAAAGTTTCTAACCGAGCAAAATATTTCCTTATTGGAGTATGTCGATAAAGAGTCGGTAATCTGGATAAAGGATGTGCAGTTTATGTTAGACGTAATAAAAGAAGGATATAAAAACGCCACCAATTTATGGAAAGCTATTTCACCGGCTGATAAAGAGCGCAATCCAGAATGGATCGATCCCAAATTTAGTTTTAGTGATGAAAAAATGATTGCAAATATGCTGCAGGATTTTCCAATCATTGAGTTTGGTAAACAATTCTTTTTCCATACAGATGAAGTTATTTTGTTCGATCAACGACCGCAACCTTCTTTTAATAAGGATTTTAATCTATTTATTCATAAGTTAAAGGAAAATGAGCAAGCAGGATTAGCTAATTATATTTGCAGCGATTCTCCTAAGCAAATTGAACGTTTATTCGCTATTCTTGACGATTTGGATAAAACAATAAAGTTTACACCAATAAACCGAGGTATAAGAGAAGGGTTTAGTGATGAAGTTGTAAAAATCGCCTGTTATACCGATCACCAAATTTTTGATCGTTATTATAAATATAAACATAAAAAAGGCTATGCCCGATCGCAAGCGATTACCCTTAAGGAACTCCGCGAGCTAAAGCCGGGAGATTATATTACGCATATTGATCACGGTATCGGTAAATATGCAGGGCTGGAAAAGGTGGAAGTAAACGGGAAAATGCAGGAAATGATCCGTCTTGTTTATGCAGATAACGATTTGCTTTATGTCAATATTAATTCATTGAACCGGATTAGCAAGTATTCGGGAAAAGAGGGAACTGTTCCCAAGATGAACAAACTCGGAACAGATACATGGGATAAGTTAAAAAAGACAACTAAAAAAAAAGTTAAAGATATTGCCCGAGATCTGATTAGGTTATATGCTCAAAGAAAGACGCAAACGGGAAATGCATTTCATCCGGACACCTATTTGCAAACAGAACTAGAAGCCTCTTTTATCTATGAAGATACTCCAGATCAAGAAAAGGCTACCGCCGACGTGAAAAGGGACATGGAGTCCCCACATCCAATGGATCGATTGGTTTGCGGAGATGTCGGGTTTGGAAAGACAGAGGTTGCTGTGCGTGCGGCATTTAAAGCTGTAGCCGATAGCAAGCAAGTGGCTGTATTGGTTCCTACGACGATTTTAGCGTTACAGCACTTTAGAACATTTTCTGAACGGTTAAAAGGACTGCCTTGTAATATCGATTATATTAATCGGTTTAAGACAACCAAAGAGATTAAGGATACATTGAGCCGGCTAGCGGAAGGTAAAATCGATATTATCATCGGAACACATCGCTTGGTTGGGAAAGATGTGAAATTTAAAGACCTTGGTTTGTTAATTATAGATGAAGAGCAGAAGTTTGGTGTTGGGGTCAAGGAAAAGCTCAAGCAACTTCGGGTAAATGTAGACACCTTAACACTTACAGCAACACCTATTCCGCGGACCTTACATTTTTCTTTAATGGGTGCACGCGATCTAAGTATTATCAGTACTCCGCCACCAAACCGACAACCGGTACAGACTGAATTGCATGTTTTTAACGAAAAGTTAATCCAAGAGGCGATTGAATACGAAATTAATCGCGGGGGACAGGTGTTCTTTATCCATAATCGGGTTCAAGATTTGAGGCAACTAGGTGGGATGATCATGAAACTCGTTCCCAATGCACGATGTGGTATTGCGCACGGTCAGTTAGAAGGCGATACACTGGAAGAGGTTATGCTTAAATTTATTAATCAGGAATTTGATGTATTAATTGCAACGACCATTATTGAAGCAGGATTGGATATTCCGAATGCTAATACCATTATCATCAATCATGCACACATGTTTGGGCTTAGCGATTTGCACCAAATGCGCGGAAGAGTTGGTAGATCGAACAAGAAGGCCTTCTGTTATCTGCTTAGTCCACCATTATCGACGCTTACACCCGAGGCACGTAAACGATTAAGTGCAATTGAAGAATTTAGTGATTTGGGTAGCGGATTTAATGTGGCTATGCGTGATTTGGATATTCGGGGAAGTGGAAATCTTTTAGGGGCTGAGCAAAGCGGATTTATTGCAGAAATCGGCTTCGAAATGTACCATAAGATTTTGGATGAGGCTATTCAGGAGCTTAAAGAGGACGAGTTTGAAGGACTATTCCCGGACGACAAACCACGAGGTTATGTCAACTTTACGCAGATTGACACCGATCTGGAAGTTTATATCCCGGATCAATATGTGACGAACGTAAGCGAAAGATATAACCTATACAATCAAATGGCTGAACTCAAAAACGAAGAAGAGATACAGCGTTTTATGCAGGGTTTGGAAGATCGGTTTGGCCCAATTCCCAAACCGGTGAGTGAACTAGTTAATACCTTACGAATGCAATGGTTAGGAAAAGAAATCGGTTTTGAAAAAATATCTTACAAAAAACAAGTATTAAGAGGCTATTTTGTAAGCAATAAAAAATCACCTTACTTTGAAAGTGAACAATTTGGAAAGCTTTTGCAATTCGTACAAAGTAATCCTTCCTTATGCAATTTGAAAGAGGTAAGAGGAAGTTTACGGATCAGTTTTGAACGAATTCCAAGTGTAGACGAAGCAGTTATTTTATTACACGAGTTAGCTAGTAATTAGTTTATGTTAAGGCCAGAGTTGCTTGAAGAGCTTGTCGTTTACCGAATGCCGTATGGGAAGTATAAAGACCGACTGTTGTGCGAACTTCCTGAATATTATTTGGGTTGGTTATTAAAAAATGGTAGGCCACAGGGTAAATTCGGCATGTTGATTGCCACATTATATGAGATCAAACTCAACGGATTGGAATACCTCCTCGAGCCAATAAAAAAGAAATTCGACCCTAAATAATTAATTAGCGTTAAATAGTACATTATCCCTCATCTAATGCTGTGTGTAAAAAATACTTAAAATCATACATGACTTGTATTGTTTTAAGCAGGGTGTTAATGGCCTTTTGATCGGATAGTTCTTGATCGTTAAACCGACGACTGGCGGTAAAGCTTTTTAATTTGAGGTATTCAATTAGCGGATGATCAGTCGCATAACCATTGGGAGCCTTTTTCAATTTATCGTAATCGCCTAGCTCAACATACCGTTTAAATTTAGGATCATTTATAATTTTTAAAAATTGTTTGCCGTTATAATCAATTTCTTGACGGATTGCAGCCAGATGATTTTTTTCCGGATGCCAGTAACCCGCTGCAATAAATGAATTTTGAGGTTCTATATGCAGATAATATTCTGGACCATTTAGCTTCCTTCCGGCAACTGAAATGCCGGCTCCAAACCAATGTTTGTAGGGCGTTTTATCTTTGCTAAAGCGGGTATCCCGGTAAATTCGAAAAAGGCATTTTGAGACGGGAATATCTTCTTTGATAAAGGGATCAATTTTGGCGAGTTGAAGAATAAGCTCCTGAACAAAATTTTTTATATTCAAATATGCTGAATCATAATCCATTTTGTTTTCCTGGAACCATTCCCGGCTATTGTTTTCTTTGAGCTGGACTAAAAATGCGAAAGTGGATGGAAGGATTTGCATGGCTGAAAGTGTTAAATTATGGCTAAGAAATAGTCCGAAAATTGAAGGCTTTAAATGACAACATACAATTTTCGGATTATTTGATATTCCTTTGTTACCAAAACAGTAAATAAAGGGCTGCAACTACTCCGATAACTAAAATAGATCCGAATGCAAAGCCTGGATGAACTTTAAACATTTTTGCGTCGACTTCCAGGCCTTTGGGGACAGTTCCTCTATTGTTCTCGATTCGACTAATGATGATCATAGCTAAAAAGCAAATAACGAATACAAAGCCCATTCGATCAATAAAAGGAATTTCGTATATACCATTCGCGTTCGGTATTGCAAAACCAAAAGGATATAAGAAAGAAAGGTCTACGTAATCCGGTAAGACCTTAAATACTACCGATAATAAAAAACCTCCTACGGTAGCGAACATAGCCGCAGATGAAGTCGCTTTTTTCCAGAAAAATCCTAATATAAACATCGCAAATATACCTGGCGATACAAAGCCGGTATATTCTTGGATATATTGGAAACCTCCCTTTTTATCAATTCCCATGTGCGGAGAAATAATAATGGCCAAGAGCATGGAAACGATAATGGTTATCTTTCCGACACTGACCAAAGTCTTTTCTGAAGCATCGGTATTTAATATTTTTTTATAAATGTCAAGCGAAAATATCGTAGCTATACTATTTGCTTTTCCAGCCAATGAAGCGACTACCGCTGCGGTAAGTGCGGCAAAAGATAAACCTTTTAATCCTGTTGGAAGTAGGTTTAGTAAAACCGGATAAGCATGGTCAGGGTTCACGCTGCCATCCTGGAGCATTTCTTGCTGGAAATAACCCTCTTTATATAAGATATAAGCAGCGATACCAGGTAACACCACAATAACGGGCATCAATAGTTTAAGTCCAGCGGCAAATAATAAACCTCCACGCGCAGTCTTCAAGTCGGCACCCAACGCTCTTTGTGTAATGTATTGGTTACATCCCCAATAATTTAAATTGACGATCCACAACCCACCAATGAGTACAGAAAGGCCTGGTAAATCCAAATAATTTTCGTTGTCTTTACTAAAGATCATTTCGAAATGATCAGGTGCTTTATCATACATCAATCCCAATCCCTGTAAGGCTCCCGTTACGCCAAAATGATCCGCAACCAAGTTTAAAGCGATATACGTGGTGGCCAGGCCGCCTAGGATGAGAAAGAAAACCTGGATCACATCCGTAAAACCGATAACCTTCATTCCTCCCAGTGTGATGATGATAGCGAAAATAGCTAAAGCGTAGATACAGACGGTAAAATTAATACCCGAGATGCTGGAAACCGCAAGTGCACCAAGATAAAGTATGGAAGTTAGGTTAACAACAACATATAGTAAAAGCCAAAAAACAGCCATTACAATGCTGACCGTGCTATTATAACGTTGATTTAAAAACTGGGGCATGGTATAGATCTTATTCTTGAGATATACCGGGATAAAAAAGACACCTACGATTATAAGCGTTACGGCAGCCATCCATTCGTATGCAGCAATAGCAAGCCCCATTTTAAACCCGGATCCACTCATTCCGATAAATTGTTCGGCTGAAATGTTAGAGGCAATTAAGGAGGCTCCAATTGCCCACCAGGTTAAAGAGCCTTCTGCCAAGAAATAATCCTTGGAATCGGCTGTTAGCGATTTCTTCCTTTGGTATACCCAATAACCATAAAGGGCTACAATCATAAAGTAAAAGAGAAAAACAAAATAATCGGTTGTTTGTAGGGTTTTCATTGGTTTATTTTAAATAAATGAGCTTATTTTAATACTTTAAAACGATAAATAGTTTCAGATTGATAAGATTGGCCTACCTTTAACATTGTACTTGGAAATGTAGGCCGATTCGGCGAATCGGGGAAATGCTGCGTTTCAAAACAGAAAGCGCTTTGTTTTCCGTATGCCTTTCCTGTTTTTCCGATGTCTTTTCCTGTTAATGCGTTGCCAGTATAAAATTGAACGCCGGGTTCTGTCGTTAATAATTCAAGCTTAATCCCACTCTTTTTGGAGTAGGCTGAAGCGACAACCGTTCTTGCGTTACAGCGTTCTCGATCTAATACGAAACAGTGATCATATCCTCCTCCGTTTGTTAATTGCGTATCGGCAACATTTAAATCCTTTCCTATTTGTTTGGTGGATGTAAAATCAAATGGTGTATGTTTTACCGTTCGGATTTTGCCTTCTGGAATTTGATTAGCGTTAATTGGGATAAATGAATGTGCATGAATTAATACTTCGTGATCCAATATGTTTCCTTCTCCTTCACCATTTAAATTAAAATAGGCGTGATTGGTAAGATTGATAACCGTATCCTTATCCGTAGACGCACGATACCGGATTTTTAGTTCGTTCTCTTCGGTTAAAAGATAACTTACTGCGGTTTTAAGTGTTCCAGGGAACCCCTCCTCTCCATCTGGAGAATTGTAGTAAAAAGTAACCTGATTGGGGTTGTTAATTCTTCTGTCCCAAAGCTGTTGATGGAAACCTCCTTTTCCTCCATGCAACGCATTAGGGCCATTATTTGGCTGGATACGGTAAGGGATATGATGGATCTCAAAACGCCCATCTTTGATTCGGTTAGCAAAACGACCAATTGTTGCGCCATGATAAATCTCATCGGCATTCAGATAATCGTCAATATGATTGAATCCTTGTACAATGTCTTTCGGCCGACCGTCCTTATCAGGAACAATTATACTAACAATCCGGGCACCATAATTGGTAAAAGCAATGTGCATACCCCGGCTATTTTTCAGGATAATGAGTGCTGAACTTCCTTTTGGAAATGTTTTTTTGAAATGAGCGAGAGTAGGAAGCTGGTATGCGCTGGTCATATACTATCCATTTAAACTTGTGCCTTTATTGATCTCTGCAATATAATACAAAGCATCAATTCCTGTTCGCTGTTTATACGCGGCTATAACTTCTTGTGCAATTTTTTCTGCTTGATCTGCTTTTACTAAGTTGATGGTGCAGCCACCGAAGCCTCCTCCCATCATTCTCGCCCCCAAGATATCCGGTTTGTTTCTAACGAGATCAACCATAAGATCCAGTTCCTGGCAACTTACCTCATATAAATACTGTAAGCCATCATGTGTTTCGAACATCCGTTTTCCAAAGGAATCAAAGTCATTTCGTTTTAAATCTTCGCAAGCCATGAGTAAGCGATTAATTTCTGCTACTACGTAAGTACAGCGGTTATATACAAGAGGAGCTACAGGTTTAACATGAGTTAAAAGCATTTCTTCTGTTGCTTCCCTCAGGCTATTAACTTCTGAATGATGTTGATGGATTAGTCGTACACCCTCCTCGCATTGTTCTCTTCGTTCATTGTAAGCCGACGAAGCCAAAGAATGTTTTACTTGGGTATCCAGCAGTAAAATTTTTATATCCGTTGCCGTAAAAGGAATATACTCATAAGAGTAATCAGAACAATCCAATTTAATAAGATGCTGTTCTTTGCCGAATACACTGGCAAATTGATCCATAAGGCCACAATTAACTCCAACAAACTGATTTTCGGCGGCCTGCGAGAAAAGAGCAATATCCAATTTTTCAAGGCGAAGCCGAAACAGCTCATTTAAAGCAAATGCCGATGCACATTCTAATGCGGCTGAAGAAGATAGTCCCGCTCCTTGAGGAATGTCACCAGTAAATGCTAAATCGAAGCCTCCAACAGGGTAGTTGTTTAGTTGTAGTTGCTCCACTACACCTAAGATATAGTCAGGCCATAATTTTCCGGAACGTTTTATATCAGTTATTGTTGTTTCATAGCTGTCGTCTAAATCCAATGCGTATATCCTGATTTTCTGACTGGTGTTTTTAGCAATAGCGACATAAATGTTTTTATTAATAGCTGCAGGTAGAACCAAGCCATTATTATAGTCGGTATGCTCACCAATAAGATTAACCCTTCCGGGAGAACGGACAATTAGGGGGTCTTTTTGAATTTTTTCAGAAAAAAAAGATTGGAGGCTAGCAATTTTATTCATCTTATCTTTTAGGATTTCAGTTTGTAAATGTATTGGAAGAAAGCTAAAAAACCAAATATAGTCGTGTAAAAAACACACTATTGTTTAGGCTTGATTGTTCGCGGTTTAGTTGTTTTAATTGATGTCTTTTTGAATTATATTGTAATAATTTTATTTATTGTATTGATATACAGCAACATATGCGTTTGTTTGTGACAAACAAGCTACTATGTATTGCATAATACCAAACAAAACATATATCTTTGTAATATGATAGTAGAAAATACACAAACCCAAATGCGAAAAGGGATACTTGAATACTGTATCTTGTCGATTATATCTAGGGGGGAGATTTATGCCTCGGATATTATCAGTGAACTTAAAGAAGCGCGTATGCTGGTTGTTGAAGGTACTTTATATCCGTTGTTGACTCGCCTTAAGAATAATGCGTTGTTAAGCTATATCTGGAAGGAATCGACTTCTGGGCCACCGCGAAAATATTATCAAATTACGGCGGAAGGAATCAAGGTATTAAAAGCTTTAGATGAAACCTGGAAAGAAATTGTATTTGCTGTAAATACAACAACAGCAAAAAGGGAAAAAGAAATATCGAATCAAGATCAGAACCAATAACATAATAAACTATGAACAAGACAATTATTATTAATATAAACGGAATCGTTTTTCATATCGAAGAGGACGCTTACGAAGAGCTTCGTGCTTATATGATTGAAGTGAAGAAACATTTTGCATATACCGCTGATAGTAAGGAGATTGTTGGGGATATAGAAAATAGGATCGCGGAGATGTTCAGCGAGCGAATTATGGCAGGGAAAAAAGAAGTGATTACCAGTCAGGATGTGGCCGAGATCTGCGCACAGATGGGAAAGGTAAGTGACTTTGAAAGGGAAGATGGCCAAACCTATACTGAAGCGAGTGCTTATGGATCTTCTGCTTTTTCGGGTACGCGTAAACTTTTCAGGGATGCGGATAATAAAATGTTGGGAGGCGTTTGTTCTGGATTAGCTTATTATTTAGACGTGGAAACTGTTTGGGTACGTTTGGCAATGGTTTTATTATTTGTTTTTGCCGGCACTGGCTTTTTGTTGTATATTATTTTATGGATTGTACTTCCTGTTGCGAGAACCCGAGCCGATCGAATGGCGATGCGTGGAGAAGCGCCAAATCTGCAAAATTTCAAAAAGAATTTTGAGGAGGAGATGGAGGGCCTCCGAGGAAATTTTACAAAGGCCGGGGAAAGTATTAAACCCGGCCTTAATCGGATCGGTGATGGTGTTGAGCACTTGGTTGCCTTCGTTGGAAAGCTATTCGTCCTTTTTATCAAAGGAATTGGCATTCTGATTCTTTTTAGTTTCTGTGCCGGGTTGCTGGGAACGTTATTTTCCCTATTGACCTTGGCTTTTTGGGGAGATGGTATTTTTGGTTTCGGCTCAGATGGTATCACGATGTTCGTGGAAAGAGAATATTTAGGTGGAGGTTTAATCGCCGCTTTTTTACTGGTTGCAATACCCTTGGTTGCTTTAATCGCACTCTTTATCAAAATTCTTTTTGATCGTCGCCTTTTCGGAAACTACATGGCCTTCGCTTTGCTGCTGATTTGGTTCACGGCTGCCGGATTTGTTACCTTTTACAGCGTTAAAACAGCAGAAGATTTCACGGAAGACGCAACCGTTGTTAGGGAACACGATTTATTATCCTCAGCAGAATATCATATCCATATAAGGGATATTAATACCATAAAAATGACCGATGATTCAACCGTCGGAGAAAACCCGACGCTGTTCGCTAAACGCAGAGCAAACTTTAAAAGTAATCAGCGTGTACAGATCGAATTGCTAAAGGCAGCAGCTAACGAAAGACCCAAAATTATTCAGGAATTCAGGGCAAGCGGTAGGGATTTTGATATGGCTACACAACGGGCCGCGCGTATTCACTATCAATTTAATCAAGACAGCTCCGACCTTTTTTTTGATAGCCATTCTATTGTTCCGAAAGGCGAATTAATGCGAGATCAACGCGTATTTATTAAATTATTTATACCGATAGGGACGAAAATAGGAATCAGTGAAGAGGCCGATCGTTATTTGTGGAATATTCCTACTTGGCAATGTCGGGAAAATCTGCCTGAACATGAACATAACAACGATACGTTTTGGATGATGACCGAAGCGGGACCTAAATGTCTGTCCGAAATGCGGGAAGAGGGAATACCGTTGAAAACGGATACGCTAAAACAGTAATTGTCTTAGTGATTCGCAATAAAAGAATCTATCTTTGAAAAGAAATCAACGAAGCGAACTACCGGCAAAAATCGATATGAAGGTTGAAGAACTATACGCATATTTTTTAAAACATCCGTTGATAACTACGGATACTAGGAGCATTACAACAGGGTCTATTTTCTTTGCGCTAAAAGGGGATCATTTTAATGGAAATGAATTTGCCGCGCAGGCACTGGAGGCCGGTGCCTGTTATGCCGTAATTGATGAACAACCCTATAAAAACGATGACCGTTATTTATTGGTAAACGACGTATTGCACAGTCTTCAAGAGCTTGCACGTTATCATAGAAAGCAATTAAAAATACCGGTAATTGGTATCACAGGAACCAATGGAAAGACAACTACAAAGGAATTGGTAAATGCAGTTCTTGCCCAAAAATTTAAAACTTATGCCACTAGAGGAAACCTGAACAATCATATTGGTGTGCCGCTGACGATCCTGTCTATCGATGCTAAAATTGAAATCGCGATTATTGAAATGGGCGCCAATCATATGGGAGAAATCGCTTTTTTATGTGAAATCGCTCAGCCTCAGTATGGATTGATTACTAATGTGGGTAAGGCTCATTTAGAGGGATTCGGCAGTTTTGAAGGCGTTAAAAAGGCTAAAGGTGAGCTGTACGATTGGTTAGCAGAGCATGAAGGCATTCTGTTTTTGCAACAAGATAACGAAGAGCTGGTTAACATGGCAAATCAACGGACTTTTAAACATATAATTAGTTACGGAACACGTGATGACCATACGGTTTGGGGGCAAGTGTATGCTTCAAACCCTAATTTGGCTATCCAATGGTATGCAGAACAAGGAGCTATACAGGAAGAAGTAACAACAAATTTAACTGGTCGTTATAATTTGGAAAACGTTTTGGCTGCGATTGCTATTGGGGTTACCTTTGGCCTCTCTCCCAATGAAATTAATTCGGGACTTGCCCAGTATAGACCTACCAACAATCGCTCCCAAATAAAGAAGACGCTGAATAATATGGTAATTTGCGACTATTACAATGCCAATGCAAGCAGTATGCAAGCTGCATTAGAGAATCTGGATCAAATTGAAGGAACTAATAAGGGCGTTATCTTAGGTGACATGTTTGAGCTGGGAGAGGAATCTTACAAAGAGCACCTGCGAGTGATAAAAGAGGTGATGAATATGAAATTAAAGTATAGAATGTTTGTCGGCAAGGCATTTTATGCTCATCGAAATGAAATAGGCGAACAAGGTGAATGTTATTCCTGTTTGGATGAAGTGATAAGAAGGTTGTCAAAAAATCCGATAAAAGACGCGTTAATTCTTCTGAAAGCTTCCAGAGGAATGACCTTTGAAGAAATTTTAAATTATTTATAAGGCAGTAAGGGGTATGGAAAAACTCAATCATTTTTTTTGGTTTTGTAGTGGGGTTCACATACCTGCTTTACAGAAAGTGCCTACAGAAAAAGTAAAGTATTTTGGCATTGGAGCGACGATATTCTTTACCGGGTTGTTAGCGGCAATAGCGGGATCGTACGCTTTAAACTTTATATTCGACGACAATAGCAGTGCCGTATTTATCGCGGTATTATTTGGGCTTCTATGGGGGCTTGTTATTTTTAACATGGATCGGTATTTGGTTTCTTCCATCGATAAAAGCGCTTCCACTTCCATGCAAATTTTACAAGCATCGCCAAGAATTCTCTTGGCCATTGTTATTGGTTTAGTTATTTCACGGCCTTTAGAACTCAAAATATTTGATAAAGAAATTAAGGAACAACTACGGAAGGACTATTTAAAACAGCAGCATGAGAAAATTGCTGTCATTAATGGGAATTTCAATCAAAAATATCACGATCAGTTGAAGGTTCTTGATGAACTCAAATCAGAGAAGATGCGAATAGAAAACGGCATCAAAGAAGGACGTAGGCAACTTAATTTTGAAATATTCGGAAATAAAACTAACGAAACTTCAGGGATCATGGGCTATGGGCCTTATGCAAAAAGGAAAGAACAGGGGCTTAAACAGCAAGAAGCAAGTCTTGCGCAACTGAAGAGGCGCATTGACGAACAAGAAATGATTTTAAGCAATTATCGGGAAAAGGAGGGTGTTTTGGAAGAAAAGCTCCTTTACGGAGCTACCTTGAATGAACGTGTAAACCAAGCTGGATTTGCGGATAGGAATAAGGCGTTAAATGAGCTGAAGTTTGATGAAAAGGGGCAGATAATTATAGCAAATTATTGGGCGATCTCCTTCATTGGGTTACTTTTCATCTTTTTAGAATGCCTGCCTATACTTGTAAAATTAATGAGTGTAAAGGGGCCGTATGATCAGCTTGTTTTAGATCTCAATGAAGGTTATGTTTTTCAATCCAATATAGATAAAGAGATAGGAAAGGAAGTGGCTACGCAGTTAAAGGAAAAAATAATACAAACTCATTTGCAAGCTCGAACAATATCTTAGCCCCAGTTCATCAAGAAGAAAAAAGCTGTTCTTTGAAAAGAAGCAAAGAACAGCAGTATAACTATTTAATTTCGGTAACCTTAATCATATTTGTTCTTCCCTTTTCATTGATAGGGATAGATGCGGTATTGACCACCACTTCTCCTGAAGAAATAAGTCTTTTATCTTTAAGGAGTTGATTAACATCTGCTATAGAAGCATCAGTGCTTTCTTCACTATCATAATAAAATCCGCGGACGCCCCACAATAAGCTTAAGGTGTTCAAAAGAGATTTGTTTCCAGTAAAAATATGAATGTCGGCATCTGGGCGGTGGCTTGAAATCTTAAAAGCGGTATATCCTGAAGACGTCATTGCTACTATAGCCTTCGCGCTTACCTGTTGCGCAAGATAAACGGATGAAGCGCAAATGGAATCCGGAATATAAGAAGCCGGGTTTTGATTTGCCTTTCGAGGTGCAAAATAGGGGTAAGCTGTACTTTCTATATTTTTAATGATCTTCGTCATCGTTTCAATGACAATTTCGGGGAAGTCGCCTACGGAAGTTTCTCCGCTGAGCATAACAGCATCGGCTCCATCAAGTACCGAATTTGCCACATCATTTACTTCGGCACGGGTCGGACGAGGTGTAGTAATCATGCTTTCCAACATTTGCGTTGCAATGATAACAGGTTTGGATGCATCTCGGCATTTTTGGACGATCATCTTTTGCAATACAGGAACTTGCTCCATGGGTATTTCGACACCCAAATCTCCGCGAGCCACCATAACGCCGTCTGTTTCGGCTATAATGCTATCGATATTTTCGATGGCTTCTGGCTTTTCGATTTTAGCGATAACACGGGCTGTTTTTCCTCTTTCGGCAATGATCTTTTTACATTGAATAATGTCTTCGGCAGTGCGAACAAATGACATGCCGATCCATTCCACATCATAATTTAAAACAAAATGTAAATTGTCGAGATCCTCTTCCGTTAAGCTTGGGATGGATACTTTGGTATTGGGTAGGTTAACACCCTTGCGAGAAGTTAAAACGCCACCATGAACTACTTCGCAGGAAACAGTGTCGATACCGTTTGTCTGTATAACGCGTAGTTGAATTTTGCCATCATCCAACAAAATAATCTCTCCTTCTGTGACGTCTTTTGGAAATTCAGAGTAAGTAATGTATATCTGATCTTCATTCCCGATCAATTCTTTGGTCGTTATTTCCAGTTTCTTTCCATTCAAGAGGATTGCGCCTCCTTCTTTCATTTTACCGATCCTGATTTTAGGCCCTTGAAGATCTGCCAAAATTCCTATATTAAGGTTGTTTTCAGCATTAATTTCCTTAATCGTATTAATGACTTTGAGATGGTCTTCCTGACTTCCATGTGAGAAGTTTAAACGACAGACATCTACGCCCTTTTCAATGAGGTTACTCAAGATCGCTTTTGGGGAAGATGCTGGCCCCAGCGTGGCTACAATTTTAGTTCGCTTATGAACTTTTTTCATCGGAATAATTTGTTTAATGGCAATGCCTTCTTATAGTTATCTTTTTATCGAAAAATTAATGATCGAATAAGTTTACACTAGCTTGAATGGGCCCCTTAATATCAGTTTACCACAAACGTTTGTGTAGATCATACACGGGCAAAGGTATAAAAATCATTACTTAAGCTAAAATATTAAATTTTCTCTAGATTTCAATTTATACGGGTCTATTTCTTTTGCAACTAGAACTTCCTGAATTTGGCTTATCTGATTGATTTGCCAAGCTAAAAGCTCTTCATCTATAGCATTTCTAACCAATAAAAAAAAATCGGTACCTCTCATTTCTGGTATTAAAATCCCTCCCTCTACCCCTTTGTTATTTAATAAGTAGTATACAGTATGATCGTTTGTGTTTTCAAAGAGGTACCGGCCAAAATATATAGACTTTCGGCTTTCCAATAAAATTTCATGGTCTTCGATTTTGTGAAGGTCTAGACCGGTTGCTTTGTTTACATAGTAACACAAGCGATAATCTTTCAACGGACATGTTATAGCAATCAGGCTAAAGTCGATGTCTAATTCGTATTTTAGCGTTAGTTTATTCAAAACGGTCGCGTTTCATTTATGGTATGCGCAAAAATAGTAAAAGCTTTGCACTCCTGTAAATTTGCTTTTAAAAAACAGTGTGGGTACGGATATTGCAGCCTGCAGGGAGGCTTCCATTGTTGTTGTTCTCGAAAACAAACCGTTTTGAAAAGCGTAAATAAGAAGGAATTAGGGGTAAAACTTAAAAAGGTTTGATTTTTGCTGAATTTTATTTTTCTTTGCACTGATTTATTAAACATTAAACCATAAAAATCATGTCTGATATCGCTTCAAGAGTAAAAGCAATTATCGTTGAGAAATTAGGTGTAGATGAAAACGAAGTTACACCAGAGGCTTCATTCACTAATGATTTAGGTGCGGATTCACTTGACACCGTAGAACTGATCATGGAGTTTGAAAAGGAATTCAACGTAGCTATCCCTGATGACCAGGCAGAAACCATCAGTACTGTTGGACAAGCCGTTGCTTATTTAGAAAAGAACGTTAACTAACTAAAATTAGGCCAATCGAATAAATGGAGCTTAAAAGAGTAGTAGTAACAGGATTAGGTGCGCTTACTCCCATTGGTAATACTGTTTCTGAATATTGGAAGGGATTAATTAATGGGGTAAGCGGAGCTGCTCCTATCACGCACTTTGATGCGGAGAAATTCAAAACGAGATTTGCGTGTGAGGTAAAGGGCTTTGATCCTACTAATTTTATGGATCGGAAAGATGCACGCAAATTAGATCCATTTGTTCATTATGCCTTAGCTTCTACAGATGAAGCGGTAAAAGATGCGGAATTAGATTTTGAAAAACTCGACACCAACCGGATCGGAGTAATCTGGGGGTCGGGTATTGGGGGGTTGAAGACTTTTTTAGACGAAGTGAGCAACTTCGCAAAAGGCGATGGTACTCCCCGATATAATCCTTTTTTTATTCCGAAGATGATCCTGGACATTTGTCCGGGTCATATTTCGATGCGCTATGGCTTGCATGGGCCTAACTTTTCTACTGTATCAGCTTGTGCCTCATCTACACATGCGTTAATTGATTCCTTAAATTATATCCGTGCCGGTTTTGCTGACATCATTATCAGTGGTGGATCAGAAGCGATTATTAATGAAGCGGGGATTGGAGGATTCAATGCTATGCATGCTTTATCTACACGAAATGATGATCCATCAACGGCTTCTCGGCCATTTGATAATGATCGAGATGGTTTTGTGGCTGGAGAGGGTTCCGGAACAATTATTCTTGAAAGCCTGGAGCATGCGAAAGCCCGTGGTGCTAAGATCTATGCCGAATTGATCGGTGGTGGCATGAGCGCAGATGCCTATCATATTACGGCCTCCCATCCTGATGGTCTCGGCGCAAGATTGGCTATGACCAACGCCATCAAAGACGCACGAATTGTTAACGAAAATGTAGACTATATTAACGTGCATGGCACTTCCACTCCTGTGGGCGATATCAGTGAGGCAAAAGCGATTTTAGATCACTTTGGAAAACATGCTTATGCACTTAACATTAGCTCTACAAAATCAATGACCGGTCACCTCTTGGGTGCTGCTGGAGCTGTCGAGTCTATTGCCTCTATATTGGCAATTAACAACGGAGTTGTTCCCCCTACGATTAATCATTTTACAGATGATCCAAATTTGGATAGTAAATTAAATTTTACATTCAATGAGCCGCAAAAGCGGACTGTTAATTACGCTTTAAGTAATACCTTTGGTTTTGGTGGACATAATGCTTCGGTGATTTTCAAAAAATTTGAAGAATAAGCCTTGGTTTCCCCTTCTTCCTGAGGGATAGGTTAGCGGATAAATTACGGCTGTAAATTTTTCCAAAGATAATGTCTATATCGAGCATTTATAAGCTTTATCTATCGTCCAAACGGAAATATGTCAGGGCTCTGAAAAATTTATTGGGCTTTATCCCTGGGAATTTGTACCTCTACCAAATGGCTTTCAGACACAAGTCGGTGGCCATTCCGGTAAAAAAAGGAGCAAAAAACAGCAATGAACGCTTAGAATTTTTAGGTGATGCTATTTTAGGCGCTGTAGTGGCTGAACTGTTGTTTAAAATGTACCCTTATAAAGATGAGGGATTCCTAACAGAAATGCGTTCCAAAATTGTAAGCCGAGCAAACCTCAATCAGTTAGCAAGAAAACTTGGATTTGACGAACTCATTCAGTACGACGCAAAAATGGTGAATTACCCTGGAAAATCGAGCTCATTGTTGGGCGATGCATTTGAGGCACTGGTGGGCGCTGTTTATTTAGACAAAGGCTACCATTTTACACAGAACTTTCTGCTCAATCGGATTATTAAACCCCATGTCGACATCCACCTGCTCGAACAAACGGAAACCAATTTTAAAAGCCGATTAATCGAATGGTGCCAATCGGTTGGCAAAGAGGTTTCGTTTGAGGTGACGAATAATGCAGAGGGTGAAAGTGTTAAGCTTTTTACCGTAGATGCGATCGTTTCAGGTGAAGTTAAAGGTACAGGGAGAGACTATAACAAAAAGAATGCAGAAAAACTGGCAGCTGAAAAAGCCTGCGAAACATTGGGGATTCTTTAATCTTAGTAAGGATACTTATCTTTCCAACGTTTTCTTAAATATTCTCTCAACTTAAGTTCAGCGCTATTGTTACCCGGATTATAAAGAAGTTGCCCACTTAATGATTCGGGCATAAATTCTTGTTCGATGAAATTACCTTCATAAGCATGGGCATATTGATAATCTTTCCCATAATCTAAGCTTTTCATCAGTTTTGTTGGAGCGTTACGGAGATGAAGTGGCACCGAAAGATCCCCGGTTTCTTTAACTAGCGATTGCGCTTTGTTAATGGCTTCATAAGCTGCATTACTTTTTGGGGACGAGGCAAGGTAAGTTACCGTTTGTGAAAGGATAATTCGGGATTCTGGCCAACCAATGACATTGACCGCCTGAAAGCAATTGTTTGCAAGAAGCAAGGCATTGGGGTTTGCGTTGCCGATATCTTCTGAAGCCAATATGAGGAGGCGTCTGGCGATGAATAAAGGATCTTCTCCTCCTTCGATCATCCTTGCCAGCCAATAAACGGCAGCATTGGGATCGCTTCCTCTGATCGATTTGATAAATGCGGAAATAATATCATAATGCTGTTCCCCTGTTTTGTCGTATAAGGCCATATTTTGCTGCACTTGTGCTAGCACGAAGCCGTTGGTAATTATGGCTTCTTTTTCTCCGGCAGCGTGAACAACCAGTTCCAAGACATTGAGAAGTTTTCGTGCATCACCCCCAGAAATACGTAATAAGGCGTCATATTGTTCGATCTTGATCTTTTTACTCCTTAAATAAGGATCCGTTTTCGATGCTTGGTCGACCAGATGGATCAAGTCTTCTTTTTCCAAGGGCCTGAGTACATAAATCTGGCATCTTGATAATAATGCAGAAATAACTTCAAAAGAAGGATTTTCGGTCGTTGCCCCGATCAATGTTATGATACCCTTTTCTACAGCTCCTAGTAAAGAATCTTGTTGCGTTTTAGAAAAACGGTGTATCTCATCAATAAAAAGAACGGGTTGTTCTTGATACATTCTTTGACTGGCAGTGGCTTTTTCGATAACTTCCCTAATTTCTTTTACGCCAGCATTGATCGCGCTTAAATTGAAAAAAGGACGACTAAGCTGTTTAGAAATGATATATGCCAAAGTAGTCTTTCCTACGCCTGGAGGCCCCCATAAAATCATGGAAGGCAGGTTGTTACTTTCGATAGATTTGCGCAAAACAGCCCCTGGGCCCAATAAGTGTTTTTGTCCAACATAATTGTCGATACTTTCCGGGCGCATTCGTTCAGCAAGAGGAGGACTTGTTGCCATGATTTTTAGCAAATTTAGCCAAAATAAAAACGTAAGTCAAGACGTTCTATTTAACAGAAAGAGCATCTGTCATAATGCCCATATGCTATTGAATGAAAACCAGGTCAGTTAAATAAAAATTAGTATCTTAGCTATCAGAATAATAAAAAAGCTAAATGTACAAAACTATTCTTTATATGCTCTTGTTCTTACCTGTCTTGCAACTGAAAGCTGGCGGGAACAAGCCTATAAATCGAGGAGCGAAAGAAGATTCGTTGACGCAGCGACAAATACTTGGTGCAATGGGGCCGTTCCCCTATGAGCTTCCTCCCGAAAAAACAAAAGAACAGCTTTTAGAAGAAGCCTATATAGAAAAACATAAAGAGGCGTCAGTGATCTCCCAATTCTTTAAGGATCGTGATCTCTTATTAAGCTTGAATACTTTGGGCTATCAACGTGTATTCCCTGGGCTTGGTTTTGCGGAAAATCAAGAAGATAATGCGAGTATAACGAACGGATTGCAAAAATCTATTCAGGAATATCTGCAAATAGGCAATCAGCAAATGGTCGCCAACCTTCAAAATCGATTAGGAATTTGTTATGTGGGTAGTAAACAATATGATAAAGCAATTGCTTGTTTCTTAAATGCATTGAGTATTAAAAGGGAATTGAAAGATTTTGATGGTGCTATTCAGGTATCCCGCAATTTAGCTACGTTGTATAAATTCAGAGGGAATAAGGAAGATGCCGATCAATATTATCGTTTAATGTATAAAATGGCTTCAGATTATAGAGATTTGAATGCACAGGCTTATGCAATGGAGCAATTGGCCTTGCTGAAAGCTGATAAAGGCTATTATTTAGAAGCGCAGCTCGATTTGATCAAAAAAATATTGCCACTATATAAAAGAGCTAAAAACGTAAGCGGTCGGATAAATGCCTACAACAATTTAGCCTTCGTTTACGCAATGGAAAAAAAATATACAGAATCCAGGTGGTTTTACCTACAAGCCATAAAAGTTGCGACTAAAGGAGGGGATGCCAGGGATCTCGCTTACAGTTTATATTATTTAGCAGGAATAAAGCGACGATTGGAAGAATATCAATTGGCTATTAACGATTATCGTGCTGCGGCTTCTTATGCTTCAAAAACAAGGGATAAGCCGTTAAAAATGCGTATTTATGATGAATTAGGTGATATCTATATCCGCACTAAAGACTATGATGGTGCTTCTGCTTCCCTAAAGGAATATAAAACGATTAGGGCATCTTTAAACCTCGATAAATTACACGGTGAATGGGCCTTTGTACAGCTTGGAGAGTAATGTTTACCGAACGCTTATCTGTGTCATCTCAAACGCTTTCATTTATTTGATCAGTAAATGTAAAATTTACCATGATTTACGTTAGTATTGCATGTTTGAAGATTAAAGTACACAATTATTGGCGCTTTTTTTGATAAATTTAACCCCTTAAAGGGAGAGGAGCGCCCATTGATTAGGAAAAGTAAAATGGATATTAAATCATTCCAGAACATGTTGAAAAAGTTGTTTTTAGCGTTGTTTGTTGTTGCTGCCGTAGCATGCAGTGCCAATCCGCGCGTAAATTTGGATGACGAGAAGGGGATTTTGAGACCCAACGCTAAACAAGAAATTATTGCCAAGGATTTGGTGAACCTATTAGAAAAAGCACACTATAAAAAGGTTCCTTTTAATGATTCTTTATCAGCGGAAGTTTTTAACCGATTTTTAGAGGGACTAGATCAAGGAAAGAATTATTTTCTTCAATCAGACATTGATAGTTTTGAGCCTTATCGAAAGGTATTGTTAAATGATCTGAGAGAGGGAGATTTAAGTGCAATGTTCCAAATTTTTAATGTTTACCGTAAACGATCAAGTGAGCGGTTGAATTATGCCATTTCTCAAGTAAGCAAACCTTTTGATTTTACAAAGGATGAAGTTTTTGTTTATAATCGGGAAAAGTTACCATGGTTTAAAAATGAAGCAGAAGCAAACGATAGCTGGAGAAAGCGGGTTAAATATGACCTGCTTAAACTGCGGTTAAGTAGCACAGGAAAAGAGGGGGAAGAGGAAAAGAATCGGAAAACGTTAGTAGAAAGATATCAGAATCTACTTTCGCAAGAAAAGACTATGAATAACTACGATGCTTTCGAAATGATGATGAACGCTTTTACCAGTGCGATAGATCCACATACCAATTATTTTACTCCTGAAGGGGCCCAAGCGTTTAACGAAAGTATGTCGCGTTCTTTTGAAGGTATTGGAGCGCAGTTGATGATGGATAATGAAGTGGTTAAAGTAAGCCGGATTGTTCCAGGTGGTCCAGCTTTTCGGGATAAAACGTTAAAGCAAGATGACCGTATTATCGCGGTAGCACAGGGGAAAGATGGCGAATTTATCGACGTTATCGGATGGCGTTTGGGAAATGTGGTTTCCAAAATAAAGGGGCCAAAGGGAACCATTGTTCGATTGAAAATCATTCCTGCCGGGCAGGATTTGACCGCTACGCCAAAAATCATTTCGTTGGTACGTGATAAAGTTGTTGACGAAGAACAATCGGCAAAAAAAGAAATCAAGGAGGTAAAAGGTACAGATGGCAGAATTTATAAAATTGGCGTAATTAAAGTTCCTGGTTTCTATCTGAACTTTAAAGAAATGCAAGCAGGTAACCCAGATTATAAAAGTACCACTCGCGATGTGCGAAAAATATTGGACACGTTGAAACAACAAAAAGTTGATGGCGTTATTATGGATTTAAGGAGTAATGGTGGTGGGTCTTTAATTGAAGCGGTTGAGTTAACGGGATTATTTATTAAGTCAGGCCCCGTCGTTGAGGTTCGTGACCCTAATAACCGTGTGGAAGTAAACGAAGACGAAGACCCGACAATTAGTTGGGGAGGGCCATTAGGTGTAATGATCGATCGTTTTAGTGCTTCCGCTTCGGAGATTTTTGCTGCAGCCATTCAAGACTATGGAAGAGGAATTATTTTAGGCACTCAGTCTTACGGAAAAGGAACGGTGCAAAGTGCAGTAGCCATGGATCAATTCATTAGCAGGGCAGATCGTTTATTGCTGGCCGCAAGAACTAGGGAGAACGATGCCTCTAGTCCGGATGAGAGTATGCCGTCAGGAGCGCCAAAATTTGGGCAAATTAATTTTACGACGTTTAAATTTTATCGGATAAATGGAAGTAGTACGCAACATAAAGGTGTGACACCCGATGTCGAGTTTCCAATGATATATGCCGCCGATCAATTTGGCGAGAGCTCTGAAAAGGCTGCTCTCCCTTGGGATCAAATCAAATCGTCAAATTATCAACCGTACGCGGATTTGTCTCAAATAAAGAAAGTTTTGGAAGCAAAACATGAGGTGCGTATGAAATCGTCTCCTGAGTACCGATATCTGCTTGAAGATATTCAGGAATTTAATAAGCGAGATAAGGAAACGGCTATTACTTTACAGGAGAGTAAATTAAAAAAAGAGCGGGATGAACAAGATGAGCGGAATAGAATGCGAATCAATGCACGCCGGAAATTACAGGGGCTGCCCGAAATCAAAAAAGGTGAGCCATTGCCACGTTCGGAAACAGACTTTATTGAAGATGAAAGCTTAAATGTTATGGCGGATTTCATCGAGGTGCAAAGTAATCCATAAAGAAGCCAATGGTTTATAGCTATTTTAGGAATAGCTATAAACCATTTGACTAATTGAAATCAAATAATGAAGGAAGAAGAAATTGTTTTAGCCAATATTCGGCAACGACGAAGTATATTTCCTATTAGTTTTGTAAATCAAGAAATTGATCAGGAAGTGTTAAAAGAATTGTTGGTTTATGCAAGCTATGCTCCTAACCACAAAAATACGCAACCTTGGCGCTTTATTGTGTTTAAGGGAAAAGGCTTGGAAAAGCTAGCTTATCAGATGGCTGAGTCTTACAAGAGTAATACACCATCAACACAGTTTTTACAAAAGAAGTACGACGATATTCAGGAGAAAATTCTCCGTTCAGCAGCGATTGTGGTGATCAATATCCATTATAGTCGTATGCTTCCAAAATGGGAAGAAATTGCTGCCATAGGGTGCGCCATACAAAACCTATGGCTGGCGGCGCATGCAAAAGGAATCGGCGGATATTGGAGTAGCCCTGCCACTATTACCACACTTCATGATTTTTTAGAATTAGGGGAAGATGAGGAATGCCTGGGGTTGTTTTATTTAGGTTATCACCATGAGCCGGCTAAAACGCCGAGCAGGCAACCAATTGAAGAAAAAACAAAGTGGGTGTTTGAGTAAGGAAGGGAACGAATACGCGTTAATAGCAAAAACACGAAAAGTAAATTTAATTATTTGAGCTTCTACTTTGGTTTCCTTGTATAATCTGATTGATAAAGCTAGCCCAAGCTAGCGGGCTAAATAAAGCATTTGAATTCCTTTGATTGGTAGCGCGGTTACTTAAGCCAATATGCCGATCATTTACACTCATGTTTTGAATTTCAGCAGCATTTCTTGGTACTACTTTAGCCATGCTCATTAGTGATTCATGAGAAACATTGCGTTGGGCGATTACATAATCATCATCGGCAATCTTAAGATTCATAAAAGCATAGTTAAATTCCTCAATACTTGCCCAAGGATAAACCGTTACTACTGGAAGATCAACAACCTTGGCTCGCATACTCAAATTAACGGTAACAGACTTCCCGGGAGTTTTTGGAATTACAAGTTCTTGTGGGAAGTAACCGATAGCGCTTAACCGGATGGTATCCCCTTCATGAGCAACAAAAGAGAAAAAGCCTTGGTGATTCGCGTTAAATAATTGGTTCTGGTACGATAAATTGGTTAATGTTACGTAAGGGACAGTGATGTTTGAATCGGCATTATGGATAACCCCGCTGAACTGTATAAGTTTAGGTTCGCTTTGTTGACCGAATACTGGTTCAAAAGCAGAACAAAACAAGGCACATATGACGATCCAGACATTTTTCATTGCCATAAAACTATTAAAACCTAGGCAAATCCTCCGTTAAATTATGTTAAATGACGGTAGGCATTTAACTTACACGTTGGGGCATCGTTGCATTGGGGTCGTTAACATCGGTAATGTTAATCGCTTCCACTGCTTTAATTTCGGGCACTGCTTTTTGGATAGCCTGTTCTAATCCTGCTTTGAATGTCATAATGCTCATTGAGCATGAAGCGCACGACCCTAGTAAACGTAAACGTACCACATTTTCAGAAGTAATCTCTTCAATCGTCACATTTCCTCCATCAGCCTCCAAATAGGGCCTAAGCGTATCCAATGCTTCTTCAACTCGTTCCTGTAAACTCATAACCAGATGATATTTAAACAGCTGTAAAGATACTAAAAAAATAATTAATTAACTGACCCGACTATTTCATGGATCCGGCATATCGGATCACCAACTGTTGTGCAACTTTCTCGGCAATGCCAGCAAACTGCTTAGCCACCGGATCTTCTTCATCTATAGCGATAGGAAAGCCATTGTCTCCTGCATCGCTGATGCTTTTAACTAAAGGAATTTCTCCCAAAAATGGAACATCATATTTTTCGGCTAAATGTTTGCCTCCATCTTTTCCAAAAATATAATATTTATGGTTTGGCAACTCCGAAGGGGTAAAATAAGCCATATTTTCGATAACGCCAAGTAAAGGGATATTGATGGTATTCATCATAAAAAGGCCAATGCCCTTTTGTGTATCGGCTAAAGCAACATGTTGTGGTGTGGTAACAATTACCGCCCCAGCTATGGGATAATTTTGGGAAACTGTTATGTGCACATCGCCTGTTCCCGGGGGTAAGTCTACCACCAAATAGTCCAATTCGCCCCAATCCGCATCGTTGAAAAGTTGTTTGATTGCAGCGCTTACCATTGGCCCGCGCCAAGGGATCGGCTGGTTGGGATCGGTGAAAAAGCCAATAGAGAGTAATTTAACACCAAATTTCTCTATCGGCTCAATTTTCGTTTTACCATCTTCTGTTTTGATTGCTTTCGGTTTGCTTCCTTCTAAACCAAACATAATCGGTAATGAGGGGCCATAAATATCTGCATCTAAAAGGCCTGTTTTTGCGCCTTTTGCTTGTAAAGCCATGGCTAGGTTTGCCGCAACCGTAGATTTACCAACCCCCCCCTTCCCTGAAGCGACCAGGACAATATTTTTAATTTTATCTAATTGTTGCACTGAAGGTGGCCTCACCTGGGCCGTCATATGAATGAAAACTTCTATGTCTTTGTCAATAAAATGTGCGATGGCATTTCTACAGGCATGCTCAATATGATCTTTCATCGGACAAGCTGGAGTTGTTAGCACAACGCTAAAACTTAACTTGTTCGGCTTAATATCGATATCTTTAATCATGTTTAAGCTTACCAGATCTTTTTTAAAGTCTGGGTCCTCCACAAAACTCAAAGCATGTAATACCTGTTCTTTAGTAATCATCAATTCTATATATTTCTCTATACAAAAATAAGCATTTCATGCTAGAAACGTGGTATGGCAGGTATAACAAGAAGTGGGATAACTCGATTTCGACATTGCACAAACAATTGTGTAAAGCGAGTTGACCACATACCTAAAAAATATATTACTTTTGGTTGATTAACGACAACGATGAAAGGTCTTTTCAAAAAAATCGATGGGAAATATATTAAAATAACAGGAATAGCATTGGGTATTGTCTTTTTGCTTTTGTTCATTGGGACACTTGTTATTTATAATAAGCGGGAAGAACTGTTACACCGTTCTATAGAACAAGTTAAGGATAAAGCTAAAAACGACTACCAAATCGATTTGACAGTAAAAGAGGCTTATTTTTCGGGAATAAGAGAAGTTACCCTTAAAGAGATTAAGGCTATTCCTCAAGGAAAAGCAGGACTACTGAACCTTAGTTATTTGGATGTCTCGGTTAAATTTTGGCCTCTTTTAACAGGAAAGGTCAAAATTGCGGACCTTCATCTAAATGATGCAACGATTACTTTCGTAAAAAAAGACAGTATCAGCAATTACGATTTCCTTTTTCGCAAACGTCATACTAAACAAATCGATTCAACCAGCCAAGGGGCGAATCTTGCGGTGCTCGCCAACAATTTGATTAACAGTTTTCTGTATAAAATTCCTGAAAATATGGAATTGCGGAACTTAGATATACTGTATAAAGACGACAGTACCGAGCAAATCATTGCTGTGCCTACGGCCAGTATTGATAATGGAAAGTTATCATCAACTTTAAAGATCAATCATGATGAGGCCGTTTGGCATGCCGTTGGCGATTTAGATGCGGAAGATAAACAGCTTTATTTAAAAGTATTTGCGGAAGGACAGCCTTTACAAATCCCATTGATTAAACATAAATGGGGTTTAACTGTAAAATTGGATACGCTGGAGGCTGAACTGAAAAAAGTAAACCTCGACGGTCGAGACCAACTTACGGTAAAAGGACTATGGTCGGTGAAAAATCTGCTGGTGCACCATTGGCGTATTTCGGATAAGGATATCCGTATTTTTAGCGGGCAGCTCGATGCAACGTTTTTAGTAGGGAAAGATTATGTACAGCTGAATAAAGAATCGCAAATTCAATTGAAGCGGGTGAAGGCTAATCCTTTTATAAAATTTACGCTAAAGCCGCATAAGGCCGTTGAACTTGGGCTTTCCATGCCTAAAACAAACGCTCAGGAATTATTTGATGCTTTTCCTGATGGTTTATTTGATAATCTAGACGGTATTCGGGTACAAGGTAAACTTAAATATGATTTTAACGCATTTGTTGATTTCGATAATCCAGATAGCGTACGGCTATTTTCGGAAATGAAAAAAGAGGATTTCCGGATCAATTCATGGGGAAAAACCAATCTAGCAAAAATCAATGTGCCCTTTACTTATGTGCCTTATGAGGATGGTAAACCTATGCGCAGTATTTTTGTAGGGCCATCTAACCCTAATTTTACACCTTTAGATCAGATTTCACCTCATTTAAAAAATGCAGTGCTGACCGCCGAGGACCCTTCATTTTTTTCCCATAATGGCTTTGTAGAAGAGGCCATACGAAATTCCATAAGTACCAATCTGAAGGCAAAGGCCTTTAAACGTGGAGGAAGTACCATTTCCATGCAGCTGGTCAAAAACATTTACCTTAACCGTGATAAAACATTAACTAGAAAGATTGAAGAAATTCTGATGGTCTGGCTTATAGAAAGTAATCGTGTAGTGAGTAAACAGCGCATGTTGGAAGTTTATTTGAACATTATTGAATGGGGAAGAAATGTATATGGAATTGGTGAGGCGGCACGTTTCTATTTTGGAAAATCGCCTGCAGCATTAAATCTCGGTGAAAGCATTTTTTTAGCCAGTATCGTTCCTAAACCAAAATCTGGGCTTTATCCTTTTCAATATGATGGGCATCTAAAACCCTATATGGGAGGATATTTCCGACTTATTGGCGGAATTATGGCGAGACGCGGCTTGGCCATGCCAGATTCCAGCAGCTATGGCTTTTACCAAGTAGTCTTAAGGGAGCCGTTACGACCAGTACAACCAATTGACACCTTGTCAGAAGATTCCATTAAGCGAAATTATTATGAGCAGGAACTCAAGGAAACTACCACCTTATTAGAAAGGTTATTCGGAAAAGATAAGCAAGAAGGGAAAGAAAAGGAAAAAGAACATTAAAGAACGCTGATGAAAATTGAAATAGATCAAAAAAGTTTTGCGTTGATGATCGACTACGAGCAGATTAAAAAGCGATTGCGATTGATTGGAATACAGTTAAATGTGGCTTACGACGGGCGTATACCCGTTTTTGTTGGTGTTCTCAATGGGTGCTTTATGTTTATGGCGGATTTAATGAAAGAGGTGCATATCGCTTCGGAAGTTTGTTTTGTAAAATTGGCTTCTTATGATGGTGATCAACGTAATGAGAAGATAAAACACTTATTGGGATTGAATCAAAACCTAAAGGGACGCGAAGTCGTTATCGTTGAAGATATTATCGATACCGGTAATACACTAAGAGAAACCATTGCGTGTGTTAAAGAGCACGAACCTGCCTCTATTGCCGTGTGCACTTTGTTGCTTAAATCAGAGGCACTGGAATATGATTTTGAAGAAATAGCGTATGTTGGTTTTGAAATAGAAAATGCTTTTGTTATAGGATACGGACTCGATTACAAAGGCTTAGGACGTAATTTAAAAGATATTTATAAGGCGATATAGATTACTGTTTCGTCTACGAAAAATATGTTATGTTTGTACAAAAAATGTACAGGCAATTTAGTTCATCACATGAAATTTCATAAAGAAGGATATACTACACTGGCAATAGCTATTCTATTTATTTTCATATTAAATGCATTGGCGCACTTCTTTTATGCCGGAAACACAACTATCATGTGGGTAGTTTATGTAGTATCCTTTATCCTGTTTATCATGATAGTCCAGTTCTTTCGGAATCCGAACCGTAAAATTACGGCTAGTGATAATCTGATATTATGTCCTGCTGACGGCAAAGTGGTCGTTATAGAAGAAGCTGAGGAAACCGAATATTTTAGAGATAAACGTCTACAGATATCGGTGTTTATGTCGCCTATCAATGTACATAGTAATCGTAGTCCTGTAGGGGGGGTGGTTAAATTCTTTAAATATCATCCAGGCAAATATTTGATGGCTTGGAATCCGAAATCTTCTACCTTAAACGAACGGACGACAATAGTGGTGCGACATCAATCAGGCACAGAAGTGTTGTTCAGGCAAATAGCTGGAGCCTTAGCCAGAAGAATTGTTTGGTATGTGGAAGAAGGAAAAGAAATTGCACAGGGCGAGGAGTTCGGCTTTATTAAATTTGGTTCTCGAGTTGATGTTTTTTTACCTGTTGGCACCAAGATCAAGGTCAAATTGGGAGATAAGGTAAAAGGCGGCCTTACGGTATTGGGAGAACTAGTAAAAGGAGAATAAAGGCGCTATCAATTAGAAAGACAATTAAGCTCAATGTTATGCAATTTAAACTTTTAGTGTCGATAAATGCACTCGTTGTTGCGGTATCTTTAAGTTTTGTTAACTTCTATTTTCAGCACAGTTGGTATTATTTTTTAATTACATTCATCATCGCCTTTATCTGCAGTTTTTTTGTTTTCTACTATATTATCGAGCGCTATGTTTATCGCAAGATAACGTTAATTTATAAGTTAATACATAATTTAAAGCTAGGAAAAGATCTTAAGGATGCATTGGGCGATCAATTGGGTGACGATCCAATAAATGATGTTCAGGAAGAGGTTAAAGCTTGGGCACGTGAAAAGAAAATAGAAATCGATGCCTTAAAAAATCAGGAACAATTTCGTCGAGAGTTTTTGTCGAACATTTCGCACGAATTCAAGACCCCATTATTTGCTATTCAAGGATATATAGAAGCCGTGAGGGAGGGATTAATGTATGAAGACCCTGAGCGCGCAGAAAATTTTTTGCTGAAAGCAGCCAATAATCTAGACCGGCTTAGCTATCTGATAAAAGACTTAGACGAGATTGCCAAATTAGAAAGTGGAGAAATCAAGATTAATTATCAGCGATTTGATGTTTCGGTTTTAATAAAAGAAGTGATTGAGTCGTTAGAGCTTAAAGCAGAAAAGCACGATATTGAGATTGTGTTTAAGCATAAATATAGTCACCCCATGTATGTCAATGCTGATCGCGAGAAAATTCGGCAAGTATTGGTCAACTTAATTAGCAATTCCATTAAATATGGAAAAGAAAAGGGACATACTTATATTAAGACCTATGAATTGCATGACCAGGTATTAGTAGAGGTTACCGATGATGGCATTGGAATTGAAGAAAAATACCTTCCAAGACTTTTTGAACGATTTTTTAGAGCAGATAAAAGTCGTTCACGACAGGTGGGTGGCTCTGGGTTGGGTTTGGCTATTGTTAAACATATTCTGGAGGCTCATCAGCAAACCATTTCTGTTCGTAGCACAGAAGGATTGGGGTCTACCTTTGGATTTACCTTAGCTAAAGCGTAGAATTGCGATTTAATCAAATAAAAAGGGTGGTGCTTGGTATGATAATGGAAAGCCGGTAAAGAAACAGGTAATTTGCCTAAACTTAACATTAACTTAACATAAAGGCGATACCTTTGTATAATAATCTAATACAATAGAAATGTCTCTAAATAGTATATTTCAATACTTTGTTCCCAAAGACAAAAAATTTTTTCCTCTCTTCGAACAAGCTAGCGCTAATCTTATTGATATTGCTAATGCCTTAAACACAGCCGTAAACTCAGAAGATTTAACCGTTCGGCGCGAGCAGTACAAAAAAGTGAAGGATTTGGAACATCGGGGAGATGAAATTACTCACCAGATTCATTTAGAATTGGGAAAAAATTTTATTACACCGTTTGACCGGGAAGACATCCATACGCTTGCAAGTGCCTTAGATGACGTTGCCGACTATATATTTGATTCGGCCAACCGAATGGAGCTTTACCATTTAGATGATATTACCGAACCGATAAAGGAATTGGCTGCCTTAATTGTAGAGGGAGTTGTAGCGCTTTCCAAAGGAATGTATGAGCTTCGAAACCTTAAGAATGTTAGAAGTATAGCCGACGCTGTAGTAAGGGTAAATAGCGTAGAAAACAAGGCCGATTATGTATATAATAAAGCGGTAGGGGATTTATTCTTATATGAAAAAGACGCGATAGCTTTAATTAAATATAAAGAGGTGCTTGCTACTATGGAGACGGCTACTGATATGTGCGAAGATGTGGCAAATGTGTTGGAAAGTATTTTAGTAAAAAACGCCTAACCTGGCGCCTTTATTCATATGAGCAGAACTGTTCATTAATTAAAGTTTAGATTTATGCTGACGATACTGATCGTTGTTATTGTTCTTGCCGTTGCTTTTGATTACATTAATGGCTTCCATGATGCGGCCAATTCTATAGCAACTATAGTTTCTACCAAGGTATTAACGCCTTTCCAGGCAGTATTATGGGCTGCCATCTTTAACTTCGCCGCTTATTTCTATTTCACCGATCATAAAGTAGCCAATACTATAGCTAAAACGGTTGTTGAACATTATATAACGCTCGAAGTCATTTTAGCGGGATTAATTGCTGCTATCGGATGGAATCTTTTTACTTGGTATTATGGTATCCCTTCCAGTTCTTCTCATACGCTGATTGGAGGGTTTGCCGGAGCCGGAATGTCTCACGCCATTTTTTTGGGCGATTCCATTTGGGAAGCTGTTAATATAGGCCCTACGTTAAAGATTATTTCTTTTATTGTTTTGGCGCCCGTTATCGGAATGTTGATATCTATTGTTATCACCTTAATTATTCTTCATCTAGCTAAACATGCTAAACCAGCGGTTGCCGAAAGGTGGTTTAAAAGGTTACAGCTGGTTTCTTCAGCAGCCTTGAGTTTTGCCCATGGGGGTAACGATGCGCAAAAAGTGATGGGAATTATCGTTGTGGCCATGGTAGCGGCAGGCTATTTGCCTAATACGGATCATATGCCCGAATGGATTCCATTGACCTGTTATACGGCTATTTCCTTGGGAACGATGACGGGTGGTTGGAAAATTGTAAAGACCATGGGAACGAAAATTACCAAAGTAACGCCTCTTGAAGGTGTTGGTGCAGAAACTGCAGGTGCCATTACCTTAGGAATAACGGAACACTTTGGAATTCCGGTTTCTACTACACATACCATAACCGGATCCATTATCGGGGTAGGCCTGGTAAAAAGGGTTTCTGCTGTGCGATGGGGTGTGACTATTAGTTTATTATGGGCATGGATTTTAACCATTCCCGTATCTGCGGTTTTAGCCGGGATAGTTTATGCTATAATGCACCTCATTTTATAATTTGTTACTCAAATACAAATTCTACTTCCGCTTTATTGCCCCCTTCCCATTTCGGGCCGTTTGCGAGCAGTCTCTGTGCTTCTTTTACAAATAAAGCATCTCCTTTTAAACGCTTAAATAATTTAGGAGAACCGTCTTCGTCTACTTCAAATTGTAAAACGACAAGGTTTTTTCCCGATAGTGGTTTTTTTTTGGTGTGCACATAACGATTAAAAGCAGTCCATCCTCCTTTAGGGTGTGCTGACCATTCCTTGGATTGTCGGGCTATAGATAAGCCATTTCCAGAAGGTATGGGATCTGCTGTGTTGAGCTCCATGGTTACTTGTTTTGAAGAGCCCGATTGCGCATCTTGGTTTTTCGTCGTAATCATCCATAATAGCAAGCACGACAAAATAAACAACAAACAAGCAACTGCAGCAATACCTAAACGCTGCCCTCCAAATAGCATGCGGTTTTTTTCTTGTTGCTGATTTTGAATGGTGGTATAAAGGCGTTTCTGTAAAAGCGTAATCTTCTCATGCTTTAGTCCTTTTTGCGAATAACCTTCAAGAGCATCATTCAAAAATGGGTCGTCCAATGCCTCTCGCTCTAGCTGATGCATCTCTTCAGGACTAAGCTTACCTTCTAAATAATGTTGTATACGTATATAGTAATAGGTGTTATCCATGATTTTCCTTTTCCATACAGATTTTCAGATTTCGTTTACCGTTTTGAATATAGCTTTTTACTTTCTTGAGTTCAAAACCTGTAATTTCGCAAATTTCCCTATAACATTTCTGTTCCAAATAAAAGAGGGTGACACAGGCTTTCTGTTCAACGTTTAGCCGATCTAAGCATTTCTCCATAATCACAAACTGTTCTTCAAGTAAATTATCCCCAGTATCTTGATGCAAAACCGCTACATTTTCCACAATTTCCGAAGAAGTAAATAATTGTCGGTCTTTTTCGGTTTGGCGTAAAGACATTAAACAATGATTTTTTGCGAGGGAGTAAAGCCAACTTTTAAAATGATGTACGGTATGCACACGGAGCTTTTTTGCGAGCTGTTCAAATATCTGCATAACAGCGTCTTCACTTTTTGCCTCATCTTTCAGGTATTTCAAACATAACCCGTAAACTAAAGGCATATAAGGTTCATAAAGCGAACCCAAAAGCTCGAGGTTACCTGTTAACTTATATTTAAGCAACAAATCTGATTCCTGTTGGGTGTTATGTTGTCTACCGGCCTCCAAAATCGTCTTAGTATATATCGAAAATACGGTAATTTAAGATGAAATGCAAAATGGTATTCCCTAAACAATTTAACATTATGCTTGTTAAAGGAGAAACAACATGCTGCATTATGAAACGGGCTTTACCATACGGTGTACTGATTGGAGTCCTCAGTGGTATTTGGATTTTCGTTCTACAGAAGTTAAGGGGGCCGGTTCAAGGGAACTTATCAACGAACGGATTTCTGGGTATATCCTGGATGGAATATCTATCGGTATTCATCCCTTTCATAGGATTGTATCTCGGAATCCGCCACTATAAAAAATCGCTTCCAGACCATGAACTCTCCTTCTTTAGGGCATTTGTACAGGGCTTTATGATTTTGTTAGTGGGAGGGTTTTTAGCGGGCTTAGCGACAGCTATATTGCTTCAATTTGAAAGTCAACCTTATATGGAAGAATATATTGGCCGATTAGGAGGCGCACTTTTAGCTGGAATATTGCTGAATCTAGCCGTTAGCCTTTGGTTTATGAACCGTCCCAAAAACCTGTAAAAATAGGCTATTTCTGATTTTTAGTGTATTTTCGTAGGGATGGAACTAGATATAAAAAACCTTGATCAGGATACGCTTCTTGCATTTGCCTCATTAGCCGTTATTCTTTTATGCTTTAAAGTATTATATGCAAACACTTTCCGTTTAACATTAAAAAGAATTGCTCTGGAAAACCGATTTATGGAGCCGGCGCAAGCGTGGTTGTTGTTGGTCCCTATATTTAATCTTTATTGGAATTTCGAAGTAGCGAAACGAATGGCAGATTCCTTAACCAATGAATTTTTTGATCGGAAAATAGCTGAAGAAGAATCACCTGGACGTACCGTTGGGCTAACATTTGCTGTTATAAACGTGTTAACCGTTTTTCCCTTTTCGCCAAGCCTATTAATTACTATAAATTTGATCTATATTTTTTATTTTATTTACTATTGGATTAAAATGAACAGGTTTCGCGAATTATTAAAGGATCATGATCTATATCTCATAGAACAGAAAAAGAAAGAAGAATAATGATTTTAGCAGAACTAAGTGCTTTTTTAGAAAATCTTGCACCCTTAACATATCAAGAACCCTATGATAATGCGGGTCTTCTTGTCGGTCGGACAAATCAGGAAATAAAAAGCGGATTAATTGCTTTGGATTGCACGGAAGAAGTGATTAACGAGGCGATACGACTCGAGTGCGACTTCGTGATTTCCCATCACCCGATAGTATTTAAAGGCTTGAAAAAACTAAACGGACAAAGTTATGTGGAACGAGTGATCATGAAAGCTATAAAACATGATATTGCGATTTACGCGATCCACACCAATTTAGATAACGTTGATAAAGGGGTCAATAAAAAAATAGCGGAGAAATTAAATTTGGTCAATCCCGTTATTTTACTCCCTAAACAAGGACTTTTAAAGAAACTAGCTGTTTTTGTTCCCACATCGCACCTTCGGGAAGTACAACAGGCTTTGTTTGATGCTGGAGCCGGACATATCGGCCACTATAGCGAATGCAGTTTTGAAGTAGAAGGCCGAGGCAGTTTCAAAGGCGATGAAACAACGAATCCATTTGTTGGCCGTAAGGGTGAAAGGCACTATCAAGCAGAATGCCGATTAGAGGTCGTATATCCAGATTACCAAGAACGAAATATCTTGGTTGCGCTTTATGAAAAACATCCCTATGAGGAAGTGGCTTATGATATTTATCCAATAGCCAACGCTTATCCATCAGTTGGCAGCGGTATGATTGGATCCCTACCTGTGCCAATGGATGAATTAGATTTTTTTGCCTACCTAAAAACGAAATTGAATCTTCAGGTAATCCGTCATACTAAATTGCTTGGAAAAAAAGTGCAACGCGTGGCCCTATGTGGTGGTGCTGGAGGTTTTTTATTGTCGAATGCAATTAAGAGTGGAGCAGATGTTTTTGTGACGGCAGATTATAAATATCATGAGTTTTTTGATGCCGATGGAAAAATCGTAATTGCAGACGTTGGACATTTTGAAAGTGAGCAATTTACGCAGGAATTATTGTTGGAAATAATTCAAAAAAAATTTCCTAACTTTGCAATCCGTTTAACCGGAATTAATACAAACCCCATAAATTATTATATTTAATGGAACAAACCGTAGAGCAGAAATTACAAGCCCTTTGGGACTTACAGACCATCCATACTAAAATAGATAAAATTCGTCAGATCCGGGGCGAACTACCTATTGAAGTGGCCGATCTTGAAGACGAAGTAGCGGGATTGGAAACCCGTATTGAAAAGATAAGAACAGAACTTGATGATTTGGAAGATGCTATCGTCAATCGCAAGAATATGATTAAGGAAGCCCAAGCGGCTATTAAGAAATATGAAACGCAATTAAACGAGGTAAAGAATAATCGTGAATACGACGCGATTACCAAAGAAATTGAGATTCAAGGATTAGAAATACAGGTCTGTGAAAAGAAAATCCGCGAGCATGAATTCGAAATCAAAAACAAAACGGATATCTATGAAAAAACACTGCAAGATTTAGAAGAGCGAAAAAAGGACTTAGCGGTTAAGAAGGATGAGCTTGATACCATTACTGGTGAAACACAAAAAGATGAAGATGCCTTGTTGGAAAAAGCAAAAGATGCGGAGTCGCGTATCGAAGATCGCCTTTTAGTTGCTTATAACCGTCTTCGCAATAATGCAAAAAATGGTTTGGCTGTTGTTACTATCGATCGGGATTCTTGCTCTGGCTGTCATAACCAAATTCCTCCTCAACGGCAGCTGGATATTCGTCAAAGGAAAAAGATTATTGTTTGCGAACATTGTGGTCGTATTTTGGTTGATGAAGCTTTTGTTGAAGAAAACGTTTCACCAGCTTAATAACCGATAATATAAAAGAAAAGTAAACTCAGGGCTTTGGTCCTGAGTTTTTTTTTGACTTTTTTCAGAGAATCTTTGGCATTGTTCGTGCTAATAATGTGTCTACAATTTATGTGGTTTATTAATGTAATGGCACGAAAATTATTTTTGCTTCATATTGCGTTTCTTTGTTCTTTTCTTATTGCTCATGCTTCCTTTGAATTTAATGATCCTTGCAAAAACGCCTATCGAGAGATTTTAAATGTTCGTTTGGATTTAGCAAAAACATATCTGGCAAAGGAGCAAGCTACCAACCCCGAAAATTTAATCCCGATTTTGTTAGCGAACTATATTGAATATTTTCAGTTGTTGACGTCTGACGACAAAACCCTTTTTGATGAACTTAAGCAGCATAAGGCCGAGCGACTTTCTATAATTAGTGCTGGGGACAAAAATTCACCTTATTATCTCTTTGCCTTGGCAGAAATTAATTTACAATGGGCTTTACTTCGAGGTCGTTATCAAGAATATGTGAATAGCGCATTGGAAATTAAAAAAGCCGTTGGTTTATTGGAAGAAAATGCCGAAAAATTTCCGGACTTTCTTCCCAATAAGATCGGATTGGGAATGTTAAATGCGGTGTTGGGGTCACTTCCCGCGGGTGCTCAAAAGGCTTTAGGGGTACTGGGCATAAAGGGAAATACGCGTGTGGGAGAGCAGCTATTGAAAACAGTAGTTAATCAGTTGCCAAATTCAGAATATCGGTTTTTTTACGATGAGGCTGTCTTTTATTTGATGGAAGTCAAAGTAAATATTACAAAAGATAAAAACACTTTTTTCGAAATCATCGAAAAAACCAAGTTAATGAATGAATATAGCTTATTAAAGACTTATATTAGTGCCTATACGGCTTACAAGACCGGTCATAATGACGAGGCTATTCGTTATTTAATAAACAAGCCCAAGGGAAATAGTTATACTCCATATCCTTATTTAACGTATTTGTTAGGAATGGCCCAAGTAAATAAATTGGATAAATCTGCCTCAAATACGTTAAAAAAATTTTTGGAAATTAATAGGGGCGTAAGCTATGTAAAAGATAGTTATCTGCACTTAGCTTATATTTCTTATATCGATGGAAATCTAAAGGATTATCGCAGCTTTCTTGCACGGGTTAAGCAAGAAGGAAATACCTATGACGAACGCGACAAACAAGCGCTGAGCGAAGCAGGTGATGCTGACCCTAATATTGTACTGTTGAAGGCAAGATTTTTATTTGATGGTGGATATTATGATGAAGTAAAAAAATTATTATTTGCGGAAAACGTTAATCATTATACTATCAAGCGCGATAAAATAGAATATTGTTATCGCTTAGCCCGTGTTTTTGATGTAACCGGAGGGTTGATGGGTGCCGAAAAGTTTTATAAATATACCATTGCTTTTGGTAAAAACGACAAATATTATTATGCAGCAAACGCGGCTTTGCTTTTGGGAAATATGTATGAAAATAAAAAGCAATATCAGTTAGCTACTCATTATTACCAACAAGCTATTGATATGAAAAATCACGATTACGAGGGAAGTATTGAAAATAAAGCAAAAGAAGGTTTAAATCGATTAGCGGGAAAATAGTAATTTTACCACATGCAGATTTTAATTGACCGTCATGAATATAGCGTTACCGAACGATTTTTGCATTATGTGAAAATCGATACACAGAGCGATCCAGATTCGCCTAGCTACCCTTCGACGCTTAAGCAAAAGGATTTAGGAGCTCTTTTGGTAAAAGAACTTCAAGCAATCGGATTGGAAGATGCGCATATGGACGACTATGGTTATGTATATGCTACACTAGAGTCAAACAGCAACATTGCCGATATCCCTGTTATTTGCTTTTGTTCGCATATGGATACTTCGCCCGATTGTAGCGGAGCACACATAAAGCCGATCATTCACCGTAATTATCAAGGAGGGGAACTCAAATTACCAGATGATCCGAGACAAATATTAACGGAGAAAGATCATCCCGATCTTCGCCATCAATACGGAAATGATATCATTACAGCAAGTGGAACAACCTTATTAGGTGCCGATAATAAAGCTGGAATAGCCGAAATTATGGATGCTTTATCGCTACTTCAAAAGCATCCGGAAATCAAACATGGTAAAATCCGTATTTTGTTTACACCTGATGAGGAAATCGGAAGAGGTGTGGATAAAGTTGATTTGGCTAAGTTAGGGGCACACTTTGGCTACACCGTTGATGGAGAGACTCTCGGCTCAATAGAAGACGAAACATTTTCTGCTGATGGCGTTAAACTGATCGTCCAGGGCGTAAGTGTTCATCCAGGCTTTGCTAAAGGCAAAATGCAGAGTGCCATAAAAATAGCAGCAAAAATTTTGGATGAATTACCCACAGAGCGGTTATCTCCTGAAAGCACTACGGGGAAAGAGGGATTTATTCATCCCGTATCCATTAGCGGCGCTGTGGAAACAGCCACCATTCATTTTATTGTACGCGATTTTACCGAAGAAGGACTGAAACAGCATGAAGAGGAACTGGAATATTTGGTGCAACAGGTGTTGAAACAGTATCCGGGTTGCTCTTATACATTTACGGTTACCGAGCAATACCGAAATATGAAGCAGGTTTTGGTTCAGTATCCCGAAGTAACGGATATCGGATTAAAAGCGATACAACTTGCTGGTGTAACACCTATCCGAAGAAGTATTCGTGGGGGAACTGATGGATCAAGACTTTCCTTTATGGGTTTACCTTGTCCGAATATCTTCGCTGGAGAACACGCTTTTCACGGTAAACAGGAATGGGTTTCTGTACAAGACATGCAAAAAGCCGTATTAACTATCCTTTACATTGCCCAATTATGGGCAGAAAGGAAGGTGCGCTGATGCGAGCAGTTATACAGCGAGTTACCGAAGCAAAGTGTGTCGTTGAAGGATCCATCACTGGTGAGATTGATCATGGCCTCTTGGTTTTATTGGGAATAGAAGAAAGCGATGGTATAGACGACTTAGCATGGTTAGCCCAAAAAATAGTGAACATGCGAATTTTCGGTGACGATCGAGGTTTAATGAATAAATCTTTAAAAGATGTGGGGGGGAATATTTTGCTGATTTCGCAATTTACCTTATTCGCACAAACAAAAAAAGGAAACCGTCCTTCTTTTATCCGGGCGGCAAAGCCGCAGCAGGCGATACCCTTGTATCAGGAAATGATTATGGAACTGGAAAGATTATTGGAAGCGCCGATACAAATAGGCATTTTTGGCGCCGATATGAAAATCAGTCTATTAAATGATGGCCCAGTAACCATTATAATGAACACTAAGGATAGAGAAAATTACTAGTGAAATATGACTATTCGGGAAGCACAAGATCTTGTTGATCAATGGATTAAAACTACTGGAATTCGTTATTTTAACGAACTGACCAATACGGCTGTTCTCATGGAAGAAGTTGGGGAAGTCGCGCGGATCATGGCCCGGCAATATGGCGAACAATCGTTTAAAATGTCGGATAAGGAAATTAGTCTCGCAGATGAGATGGCCGATGTTTTATTTGTGCTCATCTGTTTGGCCAATCAAACCGGCATCGATTTGACCGACGCTTTGCAAAAAAATCTAGAGAAAAAATCTATTCGTGATGCCGATCGGCACAAGCAAAACCAAAAATTACGTTAATTAAATCAGTTAATCGTCCATTTTGGCGATATAAATTGAAGCATTGGATTTCTCAAATATTTTTGCAGCATAACGACTTCTTTTTCCGGTTTGGCACAAGAAGATAATAGGCGCATCGGTTGCGATTTCTGCTTTTCGAAAAGGGAGGTCGTGCAAAGGGATATTGACGCCGCCTAGATTATTTTCTTCAAATTCCCAGGTTTCCCGTACATCAATTAATTGTATGTTGGGATCTTTTTCGATATGTTCCTGAATGGCCGCGCGGCTCAGTAGTGTAAGTTCGGAAGGGAGCTTCGTAATCTTTTGATTGACTGACTGTGGCTCCAAATCAAATAGTTGAAACTGATTATACCGAATATCGATAACCATTACCTTTCCAGATAACACTTCGCCATACTGGGTAACGACTTTAATCGCTTCATTCGCCATATATAAAGCGATAATTCCAGGTAACACGTTAAGTACACCATTGATCGCACAAGAGAAACAATCTTCTTCTGTCGGAGCTTCCGGGAAAAGGCATCGATAAGTAGGTCCGCCTTGATAGTTAAATACCGAGAGTTGTCCGGAATAATCGTTGATTCCGCCCGACACAAAAGGCTTTTTACTAATTACACAAGCGTCATTTATTAAATAGCGGCTCTCAAAGTTATCGGTCCCATCAATGACGAGGTCGTATTCCGAGATGACTTCCAATGCATTCTGCGGGTTGAGCGCTTGGTTATATGCCTTGATCTGCGTAAGGGGTTGCAAAGCAGTTAATTTCCTCGCCGCGGTCTCTGCTTTGGGTCGGCCAAGATCGTCAGGTGTATATAAAACCTGTCGATGTAAATTACTAGCTGAAATCACGTCACCATCTATAATACCGATCTGACCTATTCCCGCAGTAACAAGATATTGCAATAACGGACAGCCTAGTCCGCCTGCTCCAACAACCAATACCTTTGCCGCAAATAATTTCTTTTGAGCAGTTTCGCCAAATCCAGAGAGTTTCAGATGACGATCATAATAAACTTTTTCTGTTGCTAACATCATATTCTACTTAAGCCAGTAATACGGAATCCCAATCCTTCCAAACCGGATCATAGCCCGCTTGGCGAATAATTTCGACAAATTCATGTACAGGTCTTTTATCGTCTATTTCAAACTGTTCTAAGCTTTTCGTCGCTACAGCATAACCTCCTGGATTAGTTTTGGAGCCAGCGCTGATCGATGTAATCCCTAATTTAATAATATTATTTCTAAAATGATTATTTTCCCGGGTCGACATGGACAGGTCTACTTCATTATTAAATAAACGCCACGCCATGATCAGTTGGGCCAGTTCCCGATCGCTGATAATCGATTTTGGCACCAATCCTCCGGCGTGCGGGCGTAATCGAGGAAAAGAAATGGAAAACCTGGTTTTCCAATACTGTTTTTCTAAATATTGAAGGTGTAGAGCGGTAAAGGCGCTGTCGGTGCGCCAATCGTCCAATCCCAGTAATACGCCCAGTCCAATTTTATACAAACCCGCAAGTCCGATTCGGTCTGGGGTTTCTAAACGATAGCGAAAGTTGGATTTCTTTCCTTTAGGATGGTGTTGCTTATATTCTTGGGCGTGATATGTTTCTTGATAGACTAGAATAGTATTTACGCCGAGCTGTAGCAACTCTTTATAGTCGTCTTGGTCTAAAGGTTGTACTTCCATACTGATATGGGCAAAATGCCTTTTAACTAAAGGGAGCACCTTTCGAAAATAATCCATACCAACTGTTTGCTGGGCCTCCCCCGTTACCAGTAGTACGTGTTGAAAACCCATTTGCTTTAATGCTGCAATTTCCTGAAGCAATTCGATTGCCGTGAGTGTTTTTCGAGGAATTTTATTATCTAAACTGAAACCACAATAGGTGCAAATATTCTGACATTCATTGGAAAGATAAAGCGGCGCATATAACTGAATAGTTTTTCCAAACCGCTTTTGTGTTTCAAGAAAACTTAGTCGGGCCATGTCTTCTAAAAAAGGAACAGCAGCAGGCGAGATGAGGGCCTTAAAATCTTCATAAGTTCTTTTTGTTTTCGCCAAGGCTATTTCAACGTCCCGAAGGTTTTTATCATAAATAGATTGCTTTTCCACTGTCCAGCTATATTGTTGAAATACTTCAGTAAACATGATCAGGAGAAAGTTAAAAATGAAGTTAACGGACTAGATGCTTCAGCATTTACGTTACGGCTAGGCAAACCAACTTCGAAGGCGAGCCGTCCAGCGATTATAGCTTGTTTAAACGCAATAGCCATTTGTTTGGGATGAGCGGAAGTCGCGATAGCCGTATTAACGAGAACCGCATCGGCACCGATCTCCATAGCCTGTGCAGCATGGCTAGGAGCACCAATGCCCGCATCGACAACAACCGGAACTTTCGCTTGATCAATGATAATTTCCAACATCGACAAAGTGCTTAGTCCCTGATTTGTGCCGATTGGAGCTCCCAAGGGCATAACGGCCGCTACTCCTACCTCTTCCAGGCGCTTGCACAGCACTGGGTCGGCATGGCAGTAAGGTAGTACAATAAAACCTCGTTTAACGAGCTCTTCGGCAGCCGTTAATGTTTCAATCGGATCGGGCATTAAGTACTTGGGATCAGGATGGATTTCCAGTTTCAGCCAATTCGTTTCCAAGGCTTCCCGAGCTAATTCCGCAGCAAAAAGCGCCTCTTGCGCCGTTCTGGCTCCAGAAGTATTGGGCAATAAATTAACATGTGCATGCTGAAGGTGATTTAATAGGGCATCTTCTTGTCGTATCGCCGTGTCGATCCGTTTTAAGGCCACCGTAACCAATTCACTTTCGGAAGCCAAAAGCGCTTCTTCCATACTGGCGGTTGAACCAAATTTACCCGTACCGATAAAAAGACGGGAAGAAAAGGTTTTATCCGCTATTTTTAATACTTGTATCATAACGAAATGCTTTGTTGTTTTGTGATGAATGAAGATATAGAATCCAAGAAAAGCTTAGCTGTCGCCCGGATATCCCGACTGCCCAGAATGGCATTGGAAAGGGCTATTCCATGGATTCCTGTGTTCAATAACAAGGGAATATCGGCCAATTCAATCCCACCAATAGCAATAATTGGGATTTGTATACCTCTTTTTATCAGCTCTTGCATTATTCGGGTATAGCCTGCGAATCCTAATATAGGGCTTAGTCTTTCTTTAGTATAGGTAAAGCGTAAAGGCCCTAGACCAATGTAGTCGATTGGTGCGTCGGATAAAGCAATCACATCGGTTAACGTATTTGCCGTGCAACCAATGATTTTATTCTCACCCAATAAGCGGCGCGCTGCTACTGGACTCATATCCTGTTTACCTAAGTGTACCCCGTCTGCATTTATTTTCTTTGCAACAGATGCTCGGTCATTAATGATGAGCTTAACATCATGTTGCCGACAGATTTTTGATGCCTCCTTTGCTTCGAGTAAAAATGAAGCGTCGCTAAGGTGCTTTTGCCTAAATTGGATCCATCGTACACCTCCTTGTATAACGGCTTCCAATTGCATGGTTAGCGAGGTATCGTCTGTGATATGCGTGATAAAATGGAGCGATTCAATCGATTTCATGTTCGTCTGCGTTTTATAAGAAAGACTTGATCGTTGCAAATTGCCGTAGCGGATCATTACTGTTCCATAAATAACCTAATAAAGCAGCGCCATCAAATCCACCCTGTTCCACTTCCGGAAGAAGATCGGCCTTTATGCCACCCAAGGCAATTAATTGTCCTTTTCGTGGCTGTTTCGCAATGGCCCAAAGTTTTTCGTTGGCCTTATAGCCGCTTTTTGAAATACTATCATAAAGCGGGCTAATGAATATCTTGTTGTTCTCTCGATCTAATGAACGAAAAGCGGCCAAATCGTGTGCCGAAGTAGATAACAAATAGTCTTCTTTGGGTAGCTGCATATATATAGAAGGCTTTACATGTATTCCTGCTAAATTAAATTCCTCTTTCAAGAGGATGTGTTCGTGTACGATAATATATTGATGGTGTGATGGGTCAATTTGCCCTAGAAAATGCCTCATGTCCGAAAGGCTTGATTCTGGCTTCCGCACATGCAGGCTTTTCAGTCCCAGTTCAAAGAAACGGTTAATTAGGGTCGTTTCTCCTGGGAAATAGTAAGGAGCAGTGAGCACATCTATACGCATGTTTGGTCACTATAGCTAGGAATAAATTTGAAAATTATGTTTTTTAAACTCCTCGGCTTTAGCGTTCAGTCCTTCAGTAATGGCCTCATCTTGCGTCAGCCCGTTTTCTTTGGCATATTTCCGAACATCCTGGGTAATCTTCATGCTGCAAAAGTTTGGTCCACACATGCTGCAGAAATGGGCAACTTTGGCACCTTCTGCTGGCAGGGTTTCGTCATGGAACTCACGTGCGGTATCAGGGTCTAGAGCGAGATTGAATTGATCTTCCCAACGGAATTCAAAACGCGCCTTACTCATGGCATTGTCTCGATATTGTGCACCTGGATGACCTTTGGCTAAATCTGCGGCATGCGCAGCAATTTTATAGGTAATCACGCCATCTTTTACATCTTTTTTATTCGGTAGGCCCAAGTGTTCTTTTGGCGTTACGTAGCAAAGCATGGCCGTGCCGAACCAACCTATCATTGCAGCACCTATACCGGAAGTGATATGATCATAACCCGGGGCAATGTCGGTAGTGAGTGGGCCTAAAGTATAAAAGGGGGCTTCCCCGCATTCCTGTAACTGCTTATCCATATTGGTTTTAATCATATGCATAGGCACATGTCCCGGGCCCTCAATCATGGTTTGCACGTCGTGTTTCCATGCCGTTTTGGTCAGTTCTCCCAGTGTTTCCAGCTCTGCAAATTGTGCAGCGTCGTTTGCGTCAGCTAAGGAGCCAGGCCGTAAACCATCCCCCAGAGAAAAACTTACGTCGTATGCTTTCATGATTTCACAAATTTCTTCAAAATGGGTATAAAGAAAGTTTTCTTTATGATGAGCTAAACACCATTTAGCTAAGATGGAACCTCCACGGGATACTATGCCTGTTATCCGATTGGCAGTTAATGGGATATAAGGAAGGCGTACTCCAGCGTGAATGGTGAAATAATCGACACCTTGTTCAGCCTGCTCGATTAAAGTATCCTTAAATAGTTCCCAAGTTAATTCTTCCGCTTTTCCGTTTACCTTTTCTAAAGCTTGGTAAATAGGGACAGTTCCGATCGGTACCGGTGAATTGCGGATAATCCATTCCCTGGTTTCGTGAATATTTTTCCCGGTTGAAAGATCCATAACGGTATCTGCTCCCCATCGAATAGCCCAAACCATTTTTTCTACCTCTTCTTCGATACTGGAAGTCACCGCAGAATTGCCAATGTTGGCATTGATTTTAACCAGAAAATTCCGGCCAATAATCATGGGTTCTATCTCCGGATGATTAATATTGCTGGGCAAGATGGCCCGCCCTCTGGCAATTTCCTCGCGAACAAATTCGGCGGTAATGAATCCGTTATGCACATAGGCGCCGAAATTATGGCCTTTATGCTGCTGCCAAAGGTTGTTATTTTTTTGATATAAGGCCTCTATCCGTTGATTTTCCCGAATGGCCACAAACTCCATTTCGGGAGTGATGATACCTTGCTTGGCATAATGCATCTGCGAGACATTTTTCCCATGTTTGGCTTTACGGGGTTTGTGTGCATATTCAAAACGTAAATGCTGAAGCGTCAGATTCTCCATTCGCGAGCGTCCATACACCGATGAAACATGTTCCAGAATGTTACTATCCCGGCGGGCGCTGATCCATTTTTCCCTGATTCTGGGTAAGCCTTTTAAAATGTCGATGGTTGCATTTTCGTCAGTATAAGGGCCGCTGGTATCATATACGGTTACCGGCGGATTTTCCTCGACGATGTTCTTAAAGACATCCGTTGTTGGGCTTAAACGGATTTCCCGCATAGGTACACGAACATCATCATGCAGCGACCCGTTTATGTAAATTTTCTTTGAATTGGGAAAAGCATCTCTGCTTATTGATGCGGAACTAGGGAGTTTTTCAGTTTTCATGGAATTGAAGGATGAATTAGTGAACGAAAAGACAGTAAATTATCAGGCCTTAGCCACCTTGTGCGGCTTTGATGATCGTTATGCTATCGTGAACGGAAATTTTATGGGTATTCCAACGGGACTTGGGGATTACCTTATTATTAACGGCTACAGCTATGCCTTGGCGATTTTTGATACCGTAAGCAAATAAAATCGGCTCTAGATTTTCGCTGTCCGTGTTGAAAATGTGTTGATTGATGATGACTTCCATAGCAAAATTAATTGTGATACTAATGATGCTTTAGAAGCCACCTTGAACGAGGTGAGGCTTTGTTTACTTTTCCCTTCGCAGGCATTATCCTGAGCAGGTTATGAGGGTAACTCTCAGCCCCTATAAAAGGAGCACCCCTAAAGCGATGTTCAAAGCTAGAAAATAATTAGCTATTTTCCAACTTACTTAATTTTAAGTATTCAGGATGAACCTGATCTTCTTCGGAGAACGTTGATTTCTTTAGGACGATCCGATATCGTTCTTTGAACGATGGTGATAGGATTTCCTCAATTTCATAGATATCGTCTACATCCACCCCATATTTGTCATCAATGTGGGGCGACGCATTGTGCTTAAAGAAGGCCGTTTCCTTGGCTTTTCGGATCGCTGTAGCTTTATCAGGAGCAGCTACCAAGAGTTTATAATGATATTCTTCAAAATCATTTTCTTTATAGCCACCTAAGTTTAAGAAAAATAATTTCCTATCAATTAGAGGTACTTCTGCTAGGTTGTTTATTAGCTCGATACCGACTTGATATCCATCTACAAAATTAACTTTACGCCAAGCATCAATATGGATTTTACCTTCCGCCTCTGGCCAAAAATCAACAATTGCCGGTATGAGATCCTTAAGGGAAGAGCCAATACCAAAAAAGATATCATGCTGTTCAGTAAACCGCGAAGGGGGTTTACAGCCTAGCAAAATCATATAAAGATCATGTTCCATCTGTTTACGTTTTGCATTTTCGTTCTATCAATAAACATAAAAAAAAATCTTGTAACGATGAGTAAGTGGTATATTAATTTTTTATCTTGAGCCAAAAAACATGCGAAGAAAAATTTTATTGGGGTTGCTTACCCTACTATTTTCGTCTTTAATAGGTAAGGCCCAGGACTCAGCAGAAAAAGCCATTAGAGCCGTGATGAGACAACAGGAATTGGCGTGGAACAAAGGAGATATCCCAACATTTATGGAAACCTACTGGAAAAGTGATAGCTTGTTGTTTGTTGGCCACGACGGGCCAATATATGGCTGGCGGGAGGCCCTAGATCGGTACCGAAAGACCTATCCAGATCAAGCAAGTATGGGGAAATTAACTTTCCAGCTGCTTCAGTTAACACCATTATCCAACATGTATTACTTTGTGCTAGGAAAATGGAACTTGGTAAGGAGCAACGGCAACATCGGGGGTACGTTTACCCTATTGTTTAAGCAAATTGCTGGTAAGTGGATAATTGTAGCCGATCATACCAGTTAAGCAATAACGCTAAACGGCCAATTCCAATGATACCGGGCAATGATCAGAGTGTACTGCGTCAGCAAGAATAGCGGCACTTTGAATCTGATTTTCCAAAGGTCTGCTGACCATATTGTAATCGATGCGCCAGCCTAAATTTTTTGCTCTCGCATTTGCCCTAAAGCTCCACCAGGTATATTGATGGGGGTCAGGATGTAAATGTCTAAAGCTATCGATATAACCACTGTTGATAAAACCATCCATCCATGCTCTTTCTTCGGGTAGAAAACCAGAGCTATTTGCATTTGATTTAGGATTGTGGATATCAATGGCTTTATGGCAAATATTGTAATCGCCCGATATCACCAAATTGGGAAACTCATCCAAAAGCTTGTTGCTATAACGTTGAAAATCATCTAAGAACTGATATTTAAAATCCTGGCGATGATCTCCACTGGAGCCAGAAGGGAAATAGGCGCTCATGACCGAAACTCTTTCGAAATCGGCCCTAATGGTTCTTCCCTCCCGGTCATACGCTTCAATGCCACAGCCATATTCTACATGCTTTGGTGTTTGTTTGGTTAAAATAGCTGTTCCGCTATAACCTTTTTTTTCGGCCGGAAACCAATAGTGTTCATAACCCATTTGTTCAATGAGCAATAAATCAATTAACTGATCGGGAGATGCCTTTATTTCCTGCAAACAAACAATATCGGCATTGGTCGATTTAAGCCAGCTGATCCAGTCCTTTTTTATAGCCGCCCGGATACCGTTTACATTATAGGTAATAATCTTCATGAGTATTTATTTCGCAAATAGGTCAAGAAAACGCCTGAAAATATTGGGTTTATAGGGCTCATTTCTTAACTCGGCCTCAAGTTTACGGGTGGCCAAGGGGCTCAAAATGGATAAGGTTATCGGTACATTTTGCAAAGGCCTATCGTTGCTATCAGTCGGAAGAGCCGCAATGCTATCGATAAGCGATAAGCCTTTTACCACTTCTCCGAAAACAGTGTAATTTTGGTCGAGAAAAGGTGTCCCGCCAATGGTTTCATAAACTTGACGCTGGTACGCCGGAATTTTTCGCCCACCTAATTTTAACGTTTCCAGTCTATCCAGGTCCTTAGCCGTATAAGTTTTCCCTTGAACTAGGTAGAACTGCGCTGCGCTGGAGGCTTTTTCCGGGTTGTTGTCCCTAGCTGCTGCCAAAACTCCTTTTTTATGGAAAAGGCTGTCCCTGAATTCGGCTGGTATAGTGTAGTCCAAATCTCCTTCTCCAAGCTTCATATTTAACGGCGCATTTTTAGAATCGGGATCTCCTCCCTGAATCACAAAATCTTTAATCACGCGATGGAATAAGGTACTGTCATAAAAACCCGACTTAATCAGTTTTATGAAGTTGTCGCGATGTAAAGGTGTTTCGTTGTACAGTTTGATGACACACTGGTTCTGGTTAACAGTTAAGGATACATAGGTGCTTTCTGGTTTTTTTTCTCCGGAAACCTGTAAAACCGTAATGAAAAAAAGGAAAGTAGAAAAAAGTTTTTTAGCCATTCGTTAATGCATATTAAGGGTAGATTCGGGTAATTGCTCTTCAAAGTAATCAATGATAAGCGATTTAATAATCATTTCCTGCTCCAGTAACGTGTAGTTTGGAATCGGTTTAACTAATGTCCAATGTGGCCACCCATCCTGATCCAAGCCATCTAATTGATAAAAACCCATGGAACTGAATAACCGGCAGGTGGCAATATGCATCAGTTCTTCTTTTTGCCGTTTACCAAACTTCTGGGGTCCTTTGCCTAATTCCTGCACGCCAATCAAAAACAGTAATACTTTGATATCTGGCTCTTCTACATCAAAATAGCTTGCCGTAAATTTTTGAAGTGCTCGCCATTTTTGATTTATTTCTGCTGCATTCATAGATACAAATGTACATTAAATCGATCGATTACACACAAGCAGATAAAGCAAGTTCTTGTCTGTTCCAATAACTATTACCTATGAAATACGAAGCCTAATAGAAAGAGTGCTGTGGAGAAATAACCACACTTTGTGGAGTTTTGTGTTGCGGAAATGGTAGGGTGCTTCAAGAAAACAGAAAAAAACAGCGTTTTTAAGATTGGCATCATTTTTCTATGTATTGAGATATATCAATGTGGAGTGCATATGATAAAAAAGTAATTGTTGAAACTCCCTTAAGACAAAAAAGTTCTGGTAACATCTAGAGGATTTCCGAAGCCCTATCAGGCCATTTTTAACGGAGATGAATTTAGAGACAGGGAAACAACACTGGTTAATTTTGTAAAACCTTTTAAAGGTAAAACATATTATGAAATAGCTTTGCTTAAAGAGGAAAATATCCGAATAGCAAAGTTTAAAGGTAACGGTAAAGTACTTTAGAAGTATGTACTGTTTGTTTTAGTATCTGACGGAAGGCTATCATAAATTTGATAGCCTTTTTTTATCTTTATAGATATGACGGATATAAAAAATCGGCAGGATATAAAACAATTGGTAGAAGCCTTTTATGAGAAGGCAACTAAAGATCCGTTGATTGGACATTACTTTACGAATGCGCTTGTTTCGAATTGGGCCGGACATATAGAAACCATCGTTTCTTTTTGGGATAATATTCTTTTTCAGACCGGGACATATAAAGGGGGTATGTTATTTAAGCACCTAAACGTACAACAAGAAACAGCCTTCCGGCGTGAACATTTTGCGCAATGGCTGTCTTTATGGGAAGAAACCGTGCATCAGTTATTTGAAGGGCCATTTGCTGATGAAGCAATTTTTAGAGCAAAAAGTATTGCGGGTATTATGGAGGTAAAATTAAGGACTCATTGAAGTGAGCCAAGTCTAACACTATAAAAAACAACGGGCTGAACTATCACAATGCACGCTCAGCTCGTTGTTTATAAAAAATTAGGGTGTTTTAGAATAAACGATAACCCAGTCCGATAGTCCACAAGCTAAGTTTTTGTCCTTCTGAACCATTTTTACTTAAATCACTCAATCCATGTTCGTAACGTAAATCCACTCTTAATTTACTAATGTCTGCACCAATGCCCCCGGTTAAACCAATAGCTTGATTTTTGTAATCCTTAAATTCGGTTACTTGTTCTAGTGCATTGCCAATACCTTCATCCAGCATAAATGATACAACTGGTCCTACTTGAACGCGAAAACCGATAGGCCCCATGCCAATCCTTGTCCCAATAAGTAAAGGGAGGTCTAAGCTGGTAAATGTTACATCTGCGGTAACATTTCCACCTCCTTCATCTTTAAAGGTAGCTTCAGATGATTTACCAGTAACATAAAGCTCCGGTTGGAAATGAAATCCGGCACCGCCAATACGAGCCCAAACACCAGCCTGATATCCAGTCTTCGTACTAGCATCCAACCATTCCCCATCTGATTTCAATTGCGAAAAATTTAATCCTCCTTTTATCCCAAATTGGAAGGTTGGTAATAATTGCGCAGAGCTTAAGGAAACGGTGCTCATTAATATACATAAGGCAAGAAAAGTCTTTTTCATGTTCATACGCTTTTTTAATTGTTTACGTTTTTAAATACGCTTCATTGCGTATTGACATGCCATCCACAAAATTCGAGCCTAAATTTAAGGAAGAACAACGAAGGGCAAACAGGCCTTTTTGCTAATATAAGCTTGGTTTCCTAAAATTTTGTTTTTAAGTTTGTTAAAGCCAAATACAACAACTATTAGATTTGCATGTACTAAAATAGCGGGTTCGGTAGAAACGGTGAAGTGCAGTTGGTGCCTCTTGTCGGTATGTATAAAAAAATATACGTAATGTAATATAAAAAGCAATGAAATCATTTAATTGGAGTGAAGCGGATTGGACAATCCTAAAAGAAAAATTTAAGCGGAAATATAATCATCTAACAGATCACGAACTTAGCTATGAGCCTGGAAATGAAAAAGAGTTAATCGAAAAGTTAGCCAAACGTATCCACCGCACACCCGAATACATCTTATTTACATTGGAAAAAGAGTTTGCCAATTTGACGAATAATAAGCTATAAAACAAGATGCTCAAGGAAGCATTGTCCTTATGAATCTACAGGTGGTATGTAGTCTGTACAAGAGCGATGAAAAAACTGATCGAAACGGTTAAAAAGGTAAAGAGAGGCTATTGGCTTGTCTTGTTTCTTTTTTTAACTGCCTTTTCGATTAATGGCGATGAGCTACTGGAGATCAAAAAAGGCCTGGAAATATTTGGTGCAATATACCGGCAAGTTAATAGGAATTACGTCGAATCAGTCGATCCCGAGGATCTGCTGCAACATTCGATAAAAGCAATGCTTGAACATTTAGATCCCTATACAGAATATATCCCTGAAAATGAAATTGAGGATTTTAGACAGCGGTATGTGAAAACCCAATATAGCGGCATCGGCGCCCGTGTTATACTAAGCGATAGTGGCCAAGTTTTCATTGCCGAAGTTTTCGAAAATGGTCCTGCCCACCAGGCCGGCCTAAGTGTCGGAGATGAAATTCTAGCAGTCGATGGTCGGCCATTGAATACTAAAGAAGCCGATGAAGTCAGTCATTTAATGAAAGGTATATCGGGTACTCCCGTTATTGTTACGGTGAGAAAAGTGGAAAATGGAGTGATTGACGATCGTCATATTATACGATCGGAAATATCCCAATCGAATGTCAGTTATGCGACGGTATTTCACGGAGGTGTTGGTTACATTAAATTGGATCGTTTCTTAGCGGATGCCGCCGATGAAGTGGAAAAGAACCTAGCTATGCTCGAAAAAAAAGAATCCTTAAGCGGATTGATTTTAGACCTTAGAGACAATGGCGGAGGTATTCTTCAGGAATCAGTTAAAATTATTAACCTGTTTGTTCCAAAGGGGGTGGAAGTAGTTAAGCAAAGTAATGAACGTACCCATGAAACAATTTCTTATATAACCAAACGACTCCCTTTGGTCCCCGATTTACCCTTGGTTGTCTTGATCAATGAGAATTCTGCTTCGGCGTCTGAAATTGTTGCAGGAGCACTGCAGGATTTAGACCGAGCGGTTATCGTAGGGCAAAGAAGCTTTGGCAAGGGCCTAGTTCAACAAACCTTTCGTTTGCCCTATAACAATATGGTGAAAATAACCGTAGCTAAATATTATACGCCTTCCGGTCGGTGCATTCAAGCTTTGGACTATACGCATAAGGATGTTGATGGACAGATCAGTAAAATAGATGAGTCATTGATTACTGCTTATAAAACTAGGAATGGCCGCTCCGTTTACAATGGAAGCGGTATATTTCCGGATATATGGCTAGAGCAAAACCAAAAACATGAATTGGTTGATGAGGTAAATCGCAAATTATTGGTGTTTAAATATGCGAATGACTTCCGAAAACATCACCCTCGTATCGCAAACCCCTCCTCTTTTCGTTTGGGCGACAGCACACTTCAGGAATTCATGAGTTATCTGCGTCGTTATCCCTTTGACTATCGTCCTATTACCAGTAAGTTGATCGACCAATTGGATGCTGCCGTTGATGCGTCTGGCAACGAAAAATTGGTGGATAATGAAATAAATGCCCTTCGGCTAAAATTGAATAAGGGCATAGATCAAGAATTGAAGGAGCAGAAGGAGGCCTTAAAAGCGGATTTAGAAGAGGAAATTGTGTCTCGATATTATTTTCAACGGGGTAAGCAAGCATATCGATGCATAAGAGACGAACAAATTGCTAAGGCCCGGGAGATGCTATCGGTAGATAAGCGAATGGTTTATCATGATATTTTACAAGGCATCGGTACTTATGGAAGCATCGGCGATCCACTTCCGTTGGTAACAAACAGGCATTCCTATACCCAGCGTTAATTTTGTCTTTCTCCGATCCGTTTGTAAAATGCTTCTTTGTATGTGTCGCCAATCGGAATTAATTTGTCTTTTAATGATATTCTTCCCCGTTCAATACTCTCTATTTTTTCGAGGGCCACAATATATGATTTATGAACACGGACAAAACGTTCTTCTGGCAATGTCTCTTCCATGCGCTTCATGTTCTGTAAAGTAATGATCCGCTCATTGCTTGTAAAAATCGAAATGTAGTCCTTTAGTCCTTCGATATAATAAATGTCTTCGTAATCCACACGTTGTATTTTATGCTCCGTTTTAACGAATATAAATTCAGTGGCTTTATTTATTGTTTGATGGAATTCTGGAGGCAAGGTATTCTGCTTAAAGGTGTTTTTTTGATTGATCACTTTCTGTACAGATTTATAAAAACGATCAAAGGCAATGGGCTTTAACAGATAGTCGGTTACGTTTAATTCATATCCTTCCAAGGCATATTGAGGGTAGGCGGTGGTTAATATCACATCGCATTTGCCATTTATGATTTTTAAAAATTGGATCCCGGTAAGTTCAGGCATTTGCACATCCAAAAAAACAAGATCAACTAATTCCTGTTGCACAAAACCTAAACCTTCAATGGCGTTGGTAGTTGTCGAAATCAAGGTCAATTCAGGAACTTTTCGAATATAATCCGCTAGGATATCCAAAGCTAGGGGTTCATCGTCTACTACTAAACATCGTATCATTTCTCGTGTTTTGTAGGTTATAAATATACAAATAATTCACTGCTATAATAATCGTCGTTATCTTTAACAATGAACGTGTGCCGATCAGGATAACCCAATTCTAACCTACGCTTCAGGTTTGTTAAACCAATCCCCCCTGTTTTATCTTTGTTTAAACGGCTCTTTTTGTTTTGTGCTTTGAAATAGAGCCGACCATTTTCCACTTCAACGGTGATGCGTATCGGATGATCTTTATCCGTCGTAACACCATGCTTGAAAACATTTTCCAGAAAAGATATAACCATAAGCGGCATAACTCGATGCTCGTAATTGTCGATAGTAATGCTTAATTCAAGGTAAACGTGTTCCTTGACACGCAAACGTTGTAAAGCAATATAGTTTTCTAGGTAATTGATTTCGTCTTCTAAAGATACTTTATCGTCGTTGCTCTCATATAGCATATATCGCATAATTTCCGACAATTTTAAGATCGCTTCCGGAGCTTTATCAGACTTTTGGTAAGCCAAAGAGTAAATGTTATTTAAAGAATTGAAAAGAAAATGTGGATTAATCTGCGACTTTAAAAAAGCCAGTTCGGCATTCAGTTTTTCCGTTTCCAACGTTTTTCTCGTTTGTTCCATTTGATAGGAATTCGTTATCAATCGAAAAGCATAACCTAATAAAATAAAAAAGAAGGTGATGGCAATGGAAGATGATAAATATTCTCCGCTGGTGAGCATCTTCTCCATCCGATCACCATAACGCATAACGATATCCCGATTGAGTAGGGCAATAGCAAGTTTTAAAAAGGAAAAAGAAAGGAGACCTGCAAAAAAACCGATTGTACCTTTGAGGTAATTCCTTTTATCCGTGAAATAAGGCGCAAGAAAGAAATAAGTACCATAGAAAATGCTGATGTTAATCAAGGTAAAGAAGATATACATCGACAAGTGGCGTATATCTAGATCTTGCTTGCTGGTGAGTATCAATAAGCTGCTGATCAATAGCCATACGAATACATGATAAATAATATGGCGTCTCTTCATTTGTACAAATCGCTAAAAACGCTTTTAAGATAATAAATATATTTTTATGCTTATGCAGCCAACCCAATGCTTATACCAAATGCGGGGTTTTGACGATAATCTGCTTCGTTCTATCTACGAAATCCCAAACGGAGTTGGTCTAGAAATAATGGGTGTTGGTCTAAAAAAATTTTACAGATCACTTTTCTGCCTTTTATTTGTATCGTAAGAAGTAACATCGCTTAGCACTTAAATCCTACATTAATGAAAACCTATTTATCAAATATATCTCCTTACCTGTTACTGTTGGTTCCTGTTATAATTGCGGTAATCGTTATTTATTCACATGTTAATCAAGAGAATGTGCAAGAACACATTAAATTAAACGCTTCTTTTATTGCGTTACCAGATGTGATGAGTTTTAAAGCATTCTTATTCCAATAAGCGACTCAAGAAATAAAGTACAATACGGAAGCGGATTTTATAGATTCGCTTTTTTTTGTTTGTAAAAACTAAAAAATTAGTTGTAAAACTAAATAAATAGTTTTACATTTGCCTTAGTACGATTAAAGTGTTTATTAAAGCTAAGGTTATGGAAATTAAAGAATTAACACGGGCAGAAGAGGAAGTGATGCAGGAGTTGTGGAAATTAGGTAAAGCCTTTGTAAAGGAATTGATCGAACAAATGGATGAGCCTAAACCGGCATATAATACGGTTTCAACCATCATTCGCATCTTGGAAACCAAAGGCTTCGTTGGACATGAGAGTTTCGGTAAAAGTCATCGTTATTTTCCGAAGATTTCTAAAGACGATTATAAAAGCTTTGCCACAGGGAAGCTATTATCCGGGTATTTTGATAATTCAGCGCGAAACATGTTATCTTTTTTCTTACAGAAAGAAAAACTTGATCTGAAGGAGGCCAACGAATTATTGAAGCTTTTGGAAAAAGCCCGTGAAAAGTAAAAATTATGGACCAATTAGATAAGCATTATGAATTACTTAATCATTGCCAATATATACTTAAGTGTATTTTATGGCTTCTATAGTCTGTTTTTATCGAAAGAGACTTTCTTTCAATTGAACCGAATATACTTGATCTTAACGGCTCTCCTCTCTTTCACTATGCCTCTTGTGCATTTAGACTGGTTGCAGGAGTTATTCGAGTCGTCTCCGGTTGTTATCGCTCGGTCTACCTTGAATGCAGTAACGGTTTACGGCGAACCAGGTTCAACCGCTGTCTCTTCAAGCGGAGGTTCGCCCATCCCCCTATGGCTATATGTTTATGCGTTAGGGTGCTTAGTTCAGGCTTTTTTCTTTTTAAAGAATTATCTGCGGATGACAAAACAATTGAAAACCAATTCGCCGGGTGAAGCCTATTCTTTTATGAAAACCATAAAAGTGGATACAGAACAGGTTGGAAGCAAACAGATATGGGAACATGAAACCATACATTCCAAGCAATTGCATACGGTGGATGTTTTCTTTGTGGAACTGATCAAGCTATTTAACTGGTTTAATCCACTTGTTTATCTTTTGGGCAAATCACTTAAATTGACGCATGAATATATCGCAGACGATGCGGTAAATAAAAGCCATGCGGAGCGGATTGCTTATGCCGAGCTGCTTATCGGGCGCTCTTTCTCCGTGTCGCCGGCTGCGCTAAGCAATAATTTCTTTACACAATCGCTTATTAAAAGCCGAATTATGATGCTTTTTAAAGATAAATCTAAAAGACCCGCTTTGTTTAAATATGTATTAGCAGTGCCTTTATTTATTGCTATGCTGGTCTTTTCTTCCGCGAAGGTAAGCGATAAAGCAACAGATTTAACTACCCTAAACATTCTTCCGGATCAAGATCTCGAGGCCTTTTACAATCTTGTTGCACAAAAAGTCAATTACTTGCCTCAAGCGAGGAAGGATCAAGTACAAGGGGTGGTTGATGTCGCTTTTGAGCACCGAGGAGGGGAAATAAAGTCATTAAAGACGCTATATACTATGGGTTATAACGAAGAAAAGGAAGTCGAACGAGCCTTGCGTTTACCCGAAGTAAAACGGTTAATGCCCGAAGGTAAGTATGTGCTACGTATGAAGTTCATACTATGGAAGGTTGCTCCTAAAGAACTCGATCCACCTATCGTAAGTCCATCGGACCATGAACTGTTAAAGGTGATTACTTTAGTAGGATATCCTGGCACAGGCCAAACTGCACATAGCACAGATGGTGCTCCACCACCACCGCCGCCACCAACGGTCAAAAAAGTTATTATCAAGAAAAAAGAAGGCGATGATAAAGTCGATAGCGTAAAATTGGGAACGAACTTGGCGTCGAATACGGTAAACGTAGATGAAGTTCGGGATGAACCGAAAAATAGTGTAAAATCCATGAATGAAGTAGAGGTGGCTCCCTCATTTCCAGGAGGATTACACACCTTTTACCAATGGATTGCAACCCATTATAAATATCCCAAAGAGGCTAAAGAACAGGGTGTGAGTGGAACACTCCAATTGAGTTTCATTATCAACGAAGATGGATCGTTGAGTGGTATACGACTAATTCGCGACTTAGGTTATGGAACGGGAGAAGAAGCCCTTCGAATGATAAAGGAATGCCCGAAGTGGCTACCTGGAATAATCAACGGGAAGCCTATAAAAGTATCTTATAATTTACCAATCAAGTTAAATTTGAATGAGCCCAAGAAACAACGGGATTCTGTAAAAACAGTGTCGTAAGTATGGTTGTTGTGAATGACAATTGGAGATGTTATCAACCTATTCATTCGTCATTGATAAAAAAAACGGCGCCTCCAAATAGAGGGGCCGTTTTTTAGTTTAGTTAACGTAAAGCGACTTAATGCTATACTTTTTCCTTAAAGAATTTCGCGTTAAAATAGTCGCGGTTCATTCTGGCAATATTGGTTAACTTGATGCCTACCGGACATTCGGCTTCACAAGCCTTTGTAACCGTGCAAGCGCCAAAGCCTTCTTTATCCATTTGTTCTACCATGGCTTGGGCTCTTTCATAGCGTTCGGCTTGCCCCTGGGGCAACAAAGCATATTGTGAAATTTTGGCTGAAACAAATAACATTGCAGAGGCATTTTTACAGGCCGCAACACAGGCGCCGCAACCGATACAGGTTGCAGATTCAAAAGCCTCATCAGCTTTTACTTTCGGAATGGGTAATGCATTTCCGTCGGGCACCCCTCCGGTATTTACGGAAACGTAGCCGCCCGCTTGTTGTATGCGATCGAAAGCGGTACGGTCAACAGCTAAATCCTTGATAACCGGGAATGCGGCGGCGCGCCAAGGCTCGATAACAATGGTCTGTCCATCATGGAAGCTACGCATATGAAGCTGGCAGGTTGTTGTACCTTGTTTAGGACCGTGCGGCCTACCATTGATATATAAAGAACACATGCCACAGATACCTTCACGGCAATCGTGGTCGAAATATATTGGATCTTCCCCCTTCCGGGTTAGGTCTTCGTTCACTACGTCAAGCATCTCCAAAAAAGACATATCGGAAGATATCCCATTAGCTTGAATAGTGACAAATTTACCTCTTTCGTTTTCATTTTTTTGACGCCAAACTTTCAGCGTCAAATTCATCGTGTTTTCACTCATGATGTTAAATGATGGGTGCTACTTCCTTTTTGTTAAACGGAACAGCACTATTTAAACATTCTATTTATAACTTCTTTGGGTAAGCTTCACGTTCTCGAACACCAATTCTTCTTTATGAAGCGTCTCCGGTTGATTATCGCCGTTATACTGCCAAGCAGCTACATAGGCAAAGCGTTCATCATCCCGTTTTGCTTCTCCTTCGGGAGTAGCACTTTCTTCGCGGAAATGTCCTCCGCAAGATTCTTCGCGATGTAATGCATCATCAACCATCAATTCCCCTAATTCCAGGAAATCCGCCACTCTACCGGCCTTTTCCAACGATAAGTTAAGTTCCTCATTGTTACCTAGAACGGTTACGTCATTCCAAAACTCCTGACGCAATTCCTGGATCATACCTTTCGCTTTTCTTAGGCCAGCCTCATTACGGGCCATGCCGCAGTATTCCCACATGATATGGCCTAATTTTTTGTGGATATCATCCACGGTTTTGGATCCCTTTAAACGCAACAGTTTCTGAACCTTTTCTTCCACTTCTTTGCGGGTTGCTTCAAAAGCAGGATGGTTCTTATCAACTGGCGCGAAACTTCCTAAGCTGGTTAGATAATCACCAACAGTATATGGAATTACAAAATAACCATCGGCAAGACCTTGCATCAGTGCAGAGGCGCCTAATCTGTTGGCTCCATGATCAGAAAAATTACATTCACCTAAGGCATATAAGCCAGGGATACTGGTCATTAAATTATAGTCTACCCACAGTCCACCCATAGTATAATGTACTGCCGGATAAATACGCATAGGCTGTTTGTACGGATTCTCGTCGGTTATTTGATAATACATATCAAATAAATTTCCATATTTCGCCCGTACAGCGTCTTCTCCCATACGTTGGATGGCCTCTGCGAAATCCAGGAATACGGCTAAACCGGTTGTTCCTACACCACGTCCTTCGTCGCACACCATTTTGGCGTTCCGGGAGGCAACATCGCGAGGTACCAAGTTGCCAAAAGAAGGATATTTGCGTTCCAAGAAATAATCGCGATCTTCTTCTTTAATATCATTTACTTTAATTTGGCCTTTCCTTAATTGTTCAGCAATCTCCTTAGTTTTAGGAACCCATACCCTTCCGTCATTCCGTAAGGATTCTGACATCAACGTTAATTTCGATTGATGATCGCCGGTAACCGGAATACAGGTTGGGTGAATTTGGGTATAGCAAGGATTGGCAAAAAAGGCGCCTCGTTTATGGGCACGCCATGCAGCCGTTACGTTACAGCCCATCGCGTTGGTCGACAGGAAAAACACGTTACCATAACCTCCGGTACAAAGTAGTACTGCGTGGCCTTCATGTGCTTCAATGGCTCCTGTTTTTAAATCACGAGTAACGATTCCTTTGGCATGCCCATCGATCATCACCACATCCAGCATTTCATGACGGGTATAAGACGTCACTTTTCCGGCATGGATCTGACGGTTAAGTGCAGAATAGGCACCTAAGAGCAACTGTTGGCCGGTTTGGCCACGTGCGTAAAAAGTACGGGAAACTTGAGCCCCACCAAAAGAACGGTTATCCAATAAACCGCCGTACTCACGGGCAAACGGAACGCCTTGTGCTACACACTGATCGATAATATTAACAGAAACTTCCGCTAAGCGGTAAACGTTAGCTTCGCGGGCGCGGTAGTCACCGCCTTTAATCGTATCGTAGAAAAGTCGAAAGACGCTGTCGCCATCATTTTGATAATTTTTGGCAGCATTAATCCCCCCTTGAGCGGCAATAGAGTGTGCTCTTCTCGGGCTATCCTGATAACAAAATGTCTTTACATTATACCCAAGTTCCGCTAACGATGCAGCTGCTGAAGCCCCGGCTAAACCGGTACCCACTACAATAATGGTAAACTTGCGTTTATTGGCGGGGTTCACCAGCTTAAGGTTAAATTTATGTTTTGACCATTTTTCGGCCAAAGGACCTTCTGGTATTTTAGAATCTAACATCATTTTATTCTAATTTTGGCGCTTAGATGAATCTAAACTAATATTTTAACGTTATTTACAAAAGAAAACATATAGTGGCATGATCGCGAATCCGATCGGAATAATCAAGCCAAATAACCAAATCGCTAAAAACCGAATAATCGGAACATACTTTTTATGGTCAAACCCTAAAGATTGAAAGGCACTTTTAAATCCATGGATAAGATGAAAAGATAGTGCCGCCATAGCCAGTACGTAAAAGGCTACCAATATGGGATTTTGGAAAGCAAATTCTACCTGCTTGTATAAGTCGCGGGCCTTGGTTACTTCTTCACCATTTTCAGTGTACTTTTGGTAATCGACAAATTCTGAGGCACTGATCTCTTTCGATTGCGTCTCCAAGGTACTCAAATTAGTTCGGTACTCGATATAGGGAACCTCATCATTATGGAATTTCCACCAAAAATTGGCCATATGCGTAACAATAAATACTAAAAGTACCGTACCCAATATGCCCATATTTCTTGAATTCCATGAACTGTTTTGATTGCCGGGCGAAACCGCGTAGCCAACAGGCCTGGCCTTTTTGTTCAGCAATGTCAAGAGCAGTGCATACAAGGCATGTAATATAATAGAGGCATACAATAAGTAAGAAATAGCTTTGATGGGTGGGAAATGGGTCATGAAATAGGAATAGTCATTGAACGCTTTTCCTGCATCATCTTTAAATAATTGAAGATTACCAATCAAGTGAACAATCAGGAATAAGCATAAAAACAAACCTGTCAAACTCATGATCAGCTTCTTCCCTAGTGTGGAAGTTAATGCTTGATTAAAACTACTCATTTTTGTTTTTTATTTTTAATAATGGTAGGCAAAGCTATTTATTTGATTTTAGAATGACATAAAATATTGTCCAAATTGCGCAATTTAGAACGGTTCTAATTATCGCTCTCTTGGTAATGGATTTGGCGGATACTGAACTGATCTTCAGCTGGTAAAGAGATTTAAAATAAAAAGAGGATCCCATGTCTATGAGACCCTCTAGTTAAAGGTGCTGAATTGAAAAATTTATTTCAGTGGGAACCGCATATCTACACGGGCACCGTCTGGACTCACGCCGCTCAATTGGACAATATCGTTTTTGCTGCTGCCCAGTGCGCTCTCTACCTGATCCACATTGTTTACAGCTTTGCCGTTAATCGAGGTGATAATCAATCCTTTTGGTACGTCATACATGTCGAATAATCCACCACGGCGAATATCGGAAACTACGACGCCTGAGTTCAAGCCAAACTTCTTTTTCTGTTGTGCATTAGCAGGAACAAATCCCGCACCCAACTTGTTATAAAGTTCTGCGGTGCTTCGCTTATTTGTTGTGTTTTCTTCCGATGATTTTACGGATTCTTCGCCTTTAAGCGTTACCGTAGTTTCATGTTCTTTCCCATCACGTTTATAGGTTAAGCGCACCTTATCGCCGGGGCTCATGCGGAATATCCGCTCTTGTAAGTCGGGGCTTGAATAAATTTCTTTACCATCAATTTTGGTAATGATATCTCCTTTTTTAATCCCTGCAGCTGCGCCACCACCGTTTGGTACCACACTATTTACATAAAGTCCATTGATTTCACTAACGTTTAGCTGCTTCGCTACCTCGGCGTTCAGTTCCTGGAAGGTAATACCAATGTAACCTCTCTTCACGCTGCCGTATTTCACGAAGTCATCCGCAATTTTCTTTACCAGGTTAACCGGCACGGCAAAACCATAGCCCGCATAATATCCCGTTTGCGACATGATCGATTCGTTAATGCCGATAAGCTCACCATTCGCATTTACCAAAGCACCACCGCTGTTTCCTTTGTTGATCACGGCATCCGTTTGAATAAATGATTCTACCGCAGAACTTGCTGGAATATTGCTCGGGTCTCCACCCTGTTCTTGGTACTGACGGTAAAGCTCTTGCCGTTGTTGCTCGGCCAAGATACCAGTCGACCGGCCTTTTGCACTAACGATACCGGCTGTTACTGTAGATTGTAATCCTAATGGATAACCTACAGCCAATACCCACTCGCCAACATTGACGTTGTCAGAATTTCCTAATTTAACAATCGGTAAATTTGTAGCGTTTACCTTGATTAGCGCTAAATCCGTATTCGCATCGGTACCGATTACTTTGGCATCGTAGACCTTTTTGTTGGTCAATTCTACAGAAATCTTATCCGCATCTTCTACCACATGATTATTCGTTATGATGTAACCATCGGCAGAAATAATAACCCCTGATCCGGAAGCGCTAACAGGCTGAGCCTGACGTTGGCGCCCACCACCCCTAGGAATACCGAAAAACTCTTCGAACATATCGCCGAACGGATCGCCACCACCTTGGCTTGCACTTCTTTCGTAAGTGGTTTTAATGTGAACAACAGCTGGAATAACAGCCGCTGCTGCCTGTGTGAAGTCGATATTTCCGGCCGACGAAGCGATCGTACTCGGATTATTGGTGTAATGTAATTGTTGGCGTTCTTCAAACGACAACTGATTTTGCTGTTTATTTTCCAACAGCTTGTACGCTCCAACAGCCACTGCTCCGCCTATAAGGGCTGTGAGTAATGTTAATCCTAATCTTTTCATTTTTTATCTTTTACTATTAAGCAAGTTTAACCTTTTGAGAGAAATACACTCGCTGTTAAATTGGGTTAAGGGCCTATTTCACTTCGTTCGATTGTATAGCTTAAGCAAGCAAAAAAGCTAGGCGATTTTCCAACAACAACTTCCCCATTATCTCTCTGTTTGTTTTAGTATAAGTCTGCAAACTTTGCTTTTGGGTATTCCAAAAGTAATACCAATTGATACTTAAAGTCAAATTTTTTGCTTCTGGTTTCTGTTAAAAAATGTTAAAGCAAAGCTTTTGTTACTAAGAATTAAACCAGCGTGTTAAAGCTTTGTTAAATTTTGTTTTCGCAGGCCGATTCTAACTCCTGATACCAGTCTTCTCCGTACTTGCGGATTAAGGGATCTTTTAAAAAACGGTAAACCGGTACACTGAGTTCTCTGCCTAAAGTGCAAGCGTCATGACAAATATGCCACCTGTCATAATTAAGTACATCAAATTCAGGATATTTGGTAATCCGTATAGGGTATAGATGGCAGGAAATTGGTTTTTTCCAATTGATTTTTCCCTGTTCATAGGCAATCTCGATCGCGCATTTGCTGATGCCGTTTTCCCAGGTTACATAAGCACATTCTTTATCACCGTCTACACAGGGGGTAGTTAAATCACCCTCTATATCAATTACTGAAGTGCCAGCATTTTCTACGGTTTCGATACCCTTGGCTGTCATAAAGGGTTTAACTTTTGGATAAATCTCGGCCAGAATAGACCGCTCTTCCCGATCTAGCGGAGCTCCTGCATCGCCTTCCACACAGCATGCCCCTTTGCACCTGTTCAGGTTGCATACAAAATTTTCTTTTGTGATGTCCTCGTGCACCAACACTTCTCCAATTTCTATCATCATGATAAGGTGTAATGTCTTTTTGTCAGCTGTGCTGACTTATTGTCTTTTTTGTCTATTGTCCCAATGGATGTTTTAGTCCCTTGGCCCCGGTAAGTTCTAAGGTAACGGAACCGATCAGTATTTCAACCTCTGCTTTTACCGGAATGCGGTTCCCGTCATCGGTTACCCACAAATAAAGTTTACTTTCTTTCTTAAATACCCTGCCAGGCTCTAAAGAAGGGCTGAATTTCAAGCATCTCAATGTACCTAAAGCGGTTTTGATATTTTCTTTCCCTAAATATTTTATATTTAAATAAGCAACGCTGTCTTTTAAAAAATAAGATAGATTAAACGATTCGTTTTCTTTAACCTGCGAAAGATCTAAGGTCCGACAGAAATAATAAAGAGAAAGAAGATCGAAGGTTTGCGCTTCTTTTGCCTTAAATATACCTTTTGTTGCCTCGATTCGGCGCTGCTTTTGGTAGAATCTGACCTTATCGTTGCGTCGATATTTACCCTCCTTGATGTTTTCTACATAAAAATAAGGAAGAAAAGTTTCCTGATCAATGTAAGCGTTATATTCATCCCGTATATTGTAGAAAATACTAAAAGCCTTAGAGGTTGTCCCCACTGCATTTAGATGATAAACCGGTCGGTTATCAAAATTTAATCCGGTCGATTGGACCTTTAACGTGCCTTCTGCAGCGGAGATAAACCCATATCTTAACTTATAAGTTAACTCTTCTCCGGGTTCAAAAACAGTTTGTTTTAAATAAGGAAGTTTCTGGGAAAAACCAGAATAGGCTAAAAAAAAGAAGAGGATAAAAATGTGTATTTTCTTCATTGGCTCATGTTCGGGCAGAATGAGGTCCATCTATGATGGTAATTCCTCTTTCCGCTTATAAATAGGAACGGTAGAACAGGGTTCCCCATACATAATACTTTTAGCCACTTGAGCTAGCTTATATGTAAAAGCGACAAATGCGGATTCGGGTATTTTACTATCTCCACAACCTTTAACTACCACCCGTTGATCTCTAAATTGTTCAAAGTCCATTTGCTGAATTGCGCGATCGAATAATATGCCCTCAATCGTTTCAGGATTACCGTAAAATATTTCTTTCGCATAGAGAGTTAAATGAACGGTTAATAACATATAGGCCCAAGTAGGTACAATGGCGTCAGCCGAACAGGTAATCAATACATTTTTGTCGGTATAAGCAGACCAATCATGTTCTTTAACAAAAGCCCTGAAATCTTTTTCACGGAGTATAAGGCCTTGAAATAGATTGTCTTTAATGTCATATACGGTAATCGCAGTTTTCGATTTTAAACTAGCTAAATCGAAGGTAAGCAAACCGCTGTTTGCTACTCTATTGATAATATGTTCCTGAATTTCCATGATCGATGCTCTCCTATTAAACGAAAAAATCCGAATAAGGTTTAATCTCCTTATTCGGATACAAAGTTAGGAAGGAAAATTTAATAGAATCTAACCCTATTGTCAGTAATTTCCGCCTTATCCAAAAGTGCCCTAAATGATTGACTTGAAGCACGTTGTTTCGTTTGCTGTAAAATTTGTTGTTTTTGCTGGTTTGGATCAGTCATAGCCGCTGGATTCACAAAATCGCTCAGCTCAACAACATACACACCCTGATTGCCTTTAATTACCTTAGAAAGCTGTTTTGGTTGTAAGCCAAATACGGTGCCAACAACTTTTCCCTCCTGTGCAACACCAGGTAAAACCGGATTAGCTAAAACAATGTTCTGCTCCGCTTTGGCCTGTTTACCCAACTTTTTCGCTACATCGTTAATGCTTTTAGCTCCTTTAAGCGCAGCGTTTAATTGCTGCGTCAATTGTTTAGCCTTTACCTCGTTAAGTACCTCCGGCTCTATCTCCTCTTTCACATCCGCCAAACTTAACTGGCCCTTCGGACGGATAGCGGTTAGTTTAGCAACAACGTATTGGTTCTCCAATTCATAAACCTTATCTGTAATAGCTCCCTTCTCAGCGTTAAAAGCCCATTTTATCAGTTCCCGTGGTGATTCCAAGTTCTGAACATAAGCTTGCATAGGCGTAATTTGCTGAGCATGTTCAACCGTTAAACCCGCTTTTTTGGCTTCTTCGTCGAAACTTTGGTTGCTAATCTTACCGAAGAAGTCGGAAGCTTTGCTATAGGCCGCCTTTAACGTTTCATTGCTGCTTACTACACTTTTATCAATAATGGCGGCTTTTACCACTTTAGACATGCCTTTCTGGGCATCTACTTTGATCACATGTACCCCATACTGCGTATTCAACACAAAAACATCCCCAGGCTTAGCGTCAAACACGGCGTTCTCGAACTCCGGGATCATGCTGCCCCTAGCAAAAGTTCCGAGTTCACCTCCATTGTCTTTTGTACCATCGGTTCCGAACTCAACAGCTAAAGCAGCAAAATTGGCTCCTTTTAAAATCAAGTTTTTAATGGAATCTGCCTTTGCTTTTGCTTTATCCAAGCCTCCTTCAGTAGTCGGATTAAGTAAAATATGGCGCGCTGTTACCGAGTCAGGACTATTGCGTACATCTAAAATTTTAGCCGAGCTATATATACCGTTGGAAAAGACCGGCCCAACCGTTTGTCCTTTTGCTGCATGGAATATCAAAGAATCAAGAGCAGGATCTAATGTGCCCTGTTTAATATAGGTAACCGGATGTTTTTGCTCTGAATTAGACACGGCAAATAACGAATCATTGGTTGATTTTTCCAGTTCGGCAGTCAATTTAGTAATCGTTTCCTTCGTAAGCGCGGTGTCTTGTGCCGTAGGTTGTGCATCGAATACAACGTAATCAAACGAACGGGTTTCCACTTCATTCTTGAAAGCGGCTTTATGCTTATTGTAATAATCCTGATAATCGGCATCGCTAAGTTTCACTTCTTTATCCGGAACGGATGCATAGTCCAATAATACATAACTAAAGTTAGCGATTTTATTCCGCTGATTGTAGTCTTCATTGGCTTCCAAAGAAGTAACGTAGACGCAGTTTTGAACAAGATTGTTATATTTTTGTTGTAAGCGGTTATCACGCATGGTTTCCAAAAAGGTTCCCCATTGTTGGCTAAGCGGACTATTGGCGGGCTCATTGTTGATATTGGTTAAAAATTGATTGAGCTGGTTCCGATCCAGTTCCCCTGTTTGCGGATTGCCAAAGTTTTGCACAATCATCGGTGAAGGGTTTTTTCCGGAAACCATGTCATTCAGCTCATTTTTTCCAACGCTGATACCAACACGTTCTATTTCTTTATTAAGCAACAAGCGCCTTAGGTTTTGATTCCACGCATCTTCAACGGCGTATGCGGTCATTTGCGGGCTCATATTCCCCCCCATTTGCTGACGCATATTGTTGATACTCTGCTCCACCTGATTATTAAAATCTGTATAAGAAATCGATTCGCCATCGATATTCCCCACTTCATTTCTGGAAGCGGCCCAAAATGGGGTTCCAAAACGAATCACATCGCCCAACAAAAAAGCTACGATTGCTAAACCGATAATCACTACAATAATAATTCCTGCTCGGTTTCGCAAAAAGGTCATTAATCCCATATCCTGTATCTACTAATTTGATTTAAGTTTCTTTTTACTTTCTTATTTGGTGCCCTCTAACCTGTTTAATGTTAAAAAGTTGTCAAAAAATTAAATGAGCGCGCAAGATACAACTTTTACCAAAAAAATAATAACATAAACAATTTTTCGGCAATTTAAAAGGTGTCTTCTTCCTTCAGGTTATAAATACCACGCGCACCATTGATTTTGCGGTGTTCGAAATTCTCATCCGCTTCGAAAAAATTTCCTTCCAGCGTGCTACCGTCCGGACTGGTTATGGTTAAAGGAAGTGTATTGTAAAAAATGCGTTTTTCATTGTCCCAAAACAATTCTTCCGATTTAAATAGTGTGCCATCAGCCATTTTCACGATAACATGATGGCGTAATTCCACTAGGTCTTTTTTTTCAAAATATAGTCCATAGTCAGCCGTTACGCGCCTTTCTTCTTTCTTGTTTTTGTCGTAAAAAATCAGTAAAACATCTTTGGGAAATTCATAGAAGGGACTGTCTACATTGTGCTTAAGCATTTTCGAAGAAATCAGTTTTGCCTTTACCACAGCGGAATCGCTATAAATCACCGTTACACCATATGAAACGTCAATGGGCTGCTCCGCTTCAATATTAGCAAGCCGTTCGACGTCCCTTAAGTCGTTTTCGCAAGCACCCAGTAGCAATAGGCTAAAAAACAAAGCAACCATAACAAATGCATATGTCATGGTTGGTGGTTGGGTATTTTCTTTATTGAAAACAGACTTGTTAATCATATCGATAACGTTGGAACCACCTGTCGTTAAGCATAAAAGACAGCACAAAATTAAAGTACCGTTCCTTGACAAGATTATTATTGAGTGTACCCCGTTGACCGATTTCTGCAGAAAGATTAATTTTGTAGAAAGCCGATATCCCTGCTTCATGACGGATCGGTAATCCTAGGCCAACCGTTAAAGCCATATCTTTTATATCTTCATTGTGAAGATTTAGATAAGTTTTATCATAGCGCATCCCAAAACGATAATCAACTAAACTCCAATAATGGATCGACGTAACATCGGGTGTTAGTTGAACGCCTACAGAGCCTCCATAACTATTCTGCAGCGGTGTTGCTAAATCCGTATTGCTGTTATCCCGATAATCCGACCATGTAGCGTATCGCACATCTGCGCCATATACCCACTTGTTTCCTTTATTAACGGTAAAACCAAAACTGTGGCGCATGGGCATGGTTATTTTTGACTTTTGACCTTCATAAAAACTTACCGTATCCAAAACAGAGTTGATCGTGCCCTCCGATACACTGCTCGAAATCCGTGTAACTACTTGTGATGCCGTTGCGTTAATTTTATTGCCCAAGCTATTGGTATAACCTAGTGTCAGCAGGGTGTTTTTATTGAGGTTCATATGATATTGAACGCCGAAATCATAAGAAAACCCGGCAACATCTCTTTTTTCTTCGATCCGTGAATTTGTCGTACTGACCTGATCCGGAAATTCAATACCGCTGATATTGTTTAATTTTCCAAAAAGATAACCTAGGTTTGCGCCTAAGCTTAAATGATTACCGATTTGTATACCATAGCCAATATAAGCTTTACTTAACCCCCCTTCTCCGGCAAAAGCCCGGTTCGCCTGTGTTGTGTCGGCCGAACCAAAAGAAGTCGATGAGGAATAGTTATAGCCCATATCAGAAAAAGGCAACAACCCAAAACTAAAGGCCGATTTCTGACTTATCGGGATACCGAAAGCGATATGATTTAACGCGAAATTGCCGCTTGCCTCACTTATACCGTTTTTCTCGAGAATCGTCCGGTTCATATAAGCCCCCACATCGAAGGTCGTTAAATGTATATTCGAATACGATGCCGGATTGGCAATATTGATATTGCTATAAGCACCCAAGGCCCAAACACCGGCCGATAATCCGCCAACTGATTTAAATTGTGGTAACTGATCGCCCCTTAAAAGGCCGATACCGTAAGCAGAGTAAGGAGAGCTAGTGTTTGACTGCGCACTAGCAGTAGCGCTTATACAGATCCCAAGAATGTAAAGGTACTTTTTAATATTCAATCTCATGCAGTTTAATCGTTGTTCAATCAGGTACAATTCAGCTGAAATCGCGCTGTTTCAATATGCCGCAACCTTTGTCTTTTATTTGTTTTTTATACTTGCAAAAGTAAACCTACATCTGCTTATGCTTAAAGCAATTCAGTGTAAGCCAATTAAGAATGCAAAGCTATTTATTTTTTGTTTCTGTAGGGCTGTGTTTTTGTTAAAAAAGGTTAAAACACAGATCCTGACTTGTTTAAAAAAGTTGAAAATATAAAATGGTAAGTAGTAATAAGGCATAAACGCTTTCATAAAACCATCTAACCCGGGCAAAGTTAAAATAATAAGCCATATATATAGATATGGGTGGGGCACAAAGCAAGAAATGGTAATCCGGGGTACGAGGTTCGAGGTAATAAGAAAATACACCCAATAAAAACATCAAAAAAAGCAGGTGAAAAGATTTTCTAACATGTACGATACTCTTGGAAAAATTTTCCCTCAATGTGTTTAAAAAAAGAACCATGACCAATGCTAGCGGTAAAAAAACCCAATAATCGTACAGCTCTATTTTGAACGAGCTGGGAAAAGGTTGTGCCAAAGGCCTCCATATTGCATAATATGCAGGTAACTTGTCGAACCAAAAGTAGATTACCCATAATATAAAGTAAATGGTAATGAATCCCATTAGTCCCGCAACCCATTCTCGCCAATCAAAAGGCCTGAAAATAATCAGGGCAATCCACAACAAAGGAAACATTGCGATGAATGGAAAGTAGAATAAGGTGCTTAAGGCGACAATCATGCCCAGATCAAAAAGCGTTGATTTTACATCCTTCCGATGATAGGTCTTCAATAACTTATCAATCATCCAGATCAAAAAGAAATTGCAGAATAAGGTAGGGGTAAGCGCTAAAAAAGGCAGAAGCAAGCTTGCTGTGGTCATGTACATCAGCGCTGGCAAAAAAGTTGGCCGTCCTAATATATTGTGATTATCTACCACTCTATTCAATAATAGCGATTGAATAAGCGTCAAAATCAAGGTGATACAAATATTCGCTGTAGGTGATATCGAAATTTGCAATAGTTGATCGGAAAAACTTCTTAAAGCAGGTTCAATTAATGTTGGATGAAAAGAACGGGGAAGATGAATAAAAGCACCCACACAAAGCATAAGTCCCACTAGAGTTAAAAAGACTAGATTGGCGGGGGTAAATTTCCTGAACAGGTTAATCATGCTAAGGCTGTTTATATGCTTTTAACTAAGATTTGCCTACAAACTTAGATTAAAATACCTGCAATTACAACATATAAACAGCTCCCGAAGGCTTAAGGCTCTGTCTTGAGTAGCTCCAATAATTTATTGACATTCAACATGTCGTTGAGGTTTTCATTTTCCAAGCTCTCCGAATCTTCTTCCTGACTTACATATTCCTTGGCATCGTAGCGGTAGATGCTCCAATGGTTTTTATGGTATTCCAAGGCAGTGAGGTTTTCCACCCAATCTCCTGAGTTTAAATAGGTAACTGAGCCTTTCTCGGTTACAATTTCCTTAATTTCAGGCTGATGGATATGGCCGCAAATGACAAATTGATAGCCCTTTTCTATCGCTAAATCGGCAGAAGTAAGCTCAAAATTATTGATGAATTTAACGGCATCTTTAAAGCTAGCTTTGATTCGTTTCGAAAAGCTCATCTTTTCCCTTCCCAATTTTACCAAACACCAGTTAACAAAACTATTTAAGAGAATAAGCGAATCATAACCAATGGCTCCTAATCGCGCTAACCACTTCGAATGTTGCATAGTTACATCAAAGATATCGCCGTGGAAAATCCAGGCTTTTCCTTCTTTTAAAGGTAACACGAGGCGATTGAGCAATTGCAGTGAACCAAGCTGAAAATCCGAAAATTTCCGCAACATTTCATCATGATTGCCTGTTAGGTAATAAACCGGAACACCGTCAGCCACAAATTTTAACAATTTTCGCACCACTTTCATATGGCTTTCGGGCCAATAGCGCTTACTAAATTGCCAAATATCAATGATATCACCATTAAGGATAATCTTCTTTGGTTTAATACTTTTGAGATAGGCTAAAAGCTCTTGAGCATGGCATCCATATGTTCCGAGATGAACATCAGAAATGATAACAATGTCGACGCTACGTTTTGACATTTAGGGTTTTGCTGCAAAAAAAATGGTTTGTTATTAACTGATTATTAAGTGTTTGTTATATTTCTGCTGTGTTTTTGATTTCCCTTAAAATGTTTACCTTTGCAATCCTTAACATTAAACGCCGTTTGCAGCGGTATCAATGAAATATGAAAGCATATCGAACCCTGCTGTATTATTGTTACAGCCCTATTGAAAATGCAGAAGAATTTGCTGCTCAACATTTAACATTTTGTAAATCACTTGGTTTAGTTGGCCGCATTATTGTAGCCGATGAAGGATTGAACGGCACTGTTTCGGGAACTCCGGAAGCCTGTCAGACTTACATGGAGGCTATTCATGCCGATCCGCGTTTTGCCAAAACCGACTTTAAGATTGATGAGGTTGACGAACCATCTTTTATTAAGATGCATTGCCGCTATAAGCCGGAAATTGTACATTCGGGATTGCGAGACCCCAAAGTGATCGACCCAACGAAACAAACAGGTATTCATTTGGAACCCCAAGAATTTTTGGAAATGAAAGACCGCGAAGATGTTGTTGTATTGGATGTACGTTCCGATTATGAACATCAGGTGGGCCACTTTAAAAATGCCGTACGCCTGGATATTGAAAATTTCAGGGAGTTTCCCGAGAAGATCAACGAATTGGCAAAATATAGAGGGAAAAAAATCCTGACCTACTGTACCGGAGGAATAAAATGCGAAAAAGCTTCGGCCCTTCTCTTAAAAGAAGGCTTTGAAGAAGTATATCAATTACATGGAGGCATTATCAAATACGGCAAAGAGGTTGGCGGGAAAGACTTTGAGGGAAAATGTTATGTGTTTGACAATCGTGTTGTTGTTGATGTAAACGTTGTGAATCCTACGGTTGTGTCTACTTGCCGCAATTGTGGTAAAACAACCAGTAAGATGATTAACTGTGCGAATCCAGCGTGCAACGAACATTTTACGCAGTGTGAAGAATGTGGTTGGGAGATGGAAGGTTGCTGTTCAGAAACCTGTAAAGCTCATCCAGATAAGCGAACTTATGACGGTACAGGGTATTACGTGAAAATTCCGCAGACAGTTAACCTCAGTAAACGTAAGCATAAAAAATTCCCCCAAAAAACGACATCGTTAAGCGAATGATCCGAGGTTCTTTGCCATAAATATATTGGAAACACACAATATACTTATGGCTTTAGCCTGGTATGGGCATCTACGGTTTAAAAACATGGAATGGAGTAAAACTGGGGACTTTTTGCTATTATTGTATTAAGCCGGGTAATCGCTTTTATTGAATACAGCTTTCAGTCCGGCCAATAAATTCGGCTAAAGAGGAAATGATGGGCCGTTCTCTTTATTGCAGTAAAGATTGTACAGGAAGCGTTTTCAATCAGCTAATTCCTGATCTTTGCAATTTTTTTCAAGACTGAAAGAATGGCCAGAATCTACTTGATGGCATTTGCCCTAATTATTTTGGCTGTTTTTTCGCTTTCCTTAAGAAGTAAAGCTAATTTACTTAGAATAACTTTATTATGCGCAAATTGCTTTCGTTTATATGCTTGCTTATCTCGGTTTGGCTAGGTGCGGAAACCGCAACGGCACAGCAAAGTAAACAGCAATTTGTTGGTACACCCCTTGTCCAGAATTATGCTAAAGGGATGTATATGGCCGGTAACCAAAACTGGTCGGCTTCCTGCTCCTCGGATGGCTCCCTCTATTTTGGAAATAATGATGGCCTATTAGCTTTTGATGGACAGCATTGGCAAACATATTCATTGCCCAATAAGCTGATCGTCAGGAGTGTATCAGTAAGTACGGATGGATTGATCTACACCGGGGCCTTGGGTCAATTTGGCTATTGGAAAAAAAATGCCTATGGGCAACTTCGCTATCATTCCTTAAGTGATGCTTTGTCCGAACGGGATAAGCCAAAAGATGAAATATGGAAAATCTATGCCGGCAAAGAGCGGGTACTTTTTCAGTCCTTTTCCGCGATCTACACTTATGAAAAGGGAAGGTGGCATATTTTACGAAGTGCCGATCCTTTCTTGTTCTTATATGAAGTAAACGGGCGTTATTTCGTTGAAATTATTGCGAAGGGACTCTATGAATTAGTTGATCATAAGCTAAAAAAGGTGATCGATAAATCGGCTTACGGCGATTCCCGCATTTTGAGCATACTGCCTCATGGCCAAAAAAGTTATCTCATCGGCACAGCCAAAAAAGGTGTTTTCCATTGGAATGGAAAAAGCGTGACACCATGGCTAGAGGCCAGCGTACAGGCCGATCTCGAAAAATTTCAACTGAATAATGGTGTTCAGATTCATGGCATCTATGCTTTTGGTACCATATTAAACGGTATTTATCTAATCAACCAGCAAGGTAAGCTTGTACAGCATATTCGGGTAACCAATGGTCTACAAAATAACACGGTTTTAAGTCTCCAGGAAGATCGCCAAGGAAATTTATGGGCAGGGTTAGACAATGGCATTGACCGAATCGAAATTAATTCTCCCTTGTACTATTATAACGACAAGTCGGGGAGTTTCGGTACGGTATATACCGCTGCACTTTATCAAGGCAAATTATACGTTGGTACGAACCAAGGGCTTTATGTAAGCCGTTGGATAGAAAACTCAGCCAGCCCTGCATTTGATTTCCGACTGATTGAGGGATCTCAGGGGCAGGTTTGGGACTTATCGGTTTACAATGGCGAATTAATCTGTGGCCATAACGATGGGACGTTTAAGTTGGAGAACGATCAGGTGATATGGCTATCCAAGGTTACGGGTGGATATTTCTTGCAAACCGTACCATGGGCGACCGATTATTTGATCCAAGGTACTTATACTGGATTGGCCTTGTTTAAACAGGAAGGAGAGAAATGGCTTTTCGACCGTAAAATAGACCATTTTGAAGAGCCAGTTCAATTCCTTCAACAAGCAGGCAATCGAAAGCTTTGGGCAAGCGGTTACCGCGGACTTTATCTTTTGGAATTTAATGCCGCTGGCGAAGCCGTTACAGACTATAAACAATATACCGTCAAACAGGGCCTGCCTCAAAGTTCCTATATCAATGTTTTTGATCTGGCCGGGCGAACGGTTTTCGCTACCGATTCTGGTTTCTATCTATACGACGACATTGCCGACCGATTTCATGCCTATACACAGCTTAACGAGCGTTTAGGTTCCTTTTTCAATGCCAATAAAATCGTTCCAACAACCAAAGGCCGTTATTGGTTTATCCGAAAAGGGCACCTGGCCCTGGTTCAATTCAACGATGGCGGCCACGTAACGATTGATTCGGTGCAATTTGCCGGACTCCGCAACCGCATGCTGCATTACTATGAAAATGTCAACACCTTAACACCTGATCTTTCTTTGGTGAGTCTCGACGACGGTTTTGCCTTGTACAATGATCAAAATAGTTCCAATTTGACCGACTTACCCAAACCCTTAATTCAGGAAATGGATGATATTACCGATAGTATCGCATCCAAACTTCCTTTTTTTCGAAATAGACCGTTGGAACTGGATTATAAACAACGCAATATCCGTATCCGTTATGCTTTGCCTTTTTATGCCGTAGATGGAGTCGATTTCCAATACCTTTTGGAAGGGAGTACCAATAGCTGGTCGGCATGGGAGAAGGTTGCGCAAAAAGAATTTACCAATCTTCCCAGTGGCGATTATATGTTTAAGGTAAGGGCCAAAACAATCGATGGAAGGGTAAGTCCGATAGCTAGCCTAACCTTTAGCGTTCGGGCACCATGGTACCGATCGGTTTGGGCTTGGTTAATCTATAGCCTCCTTTTTCTGTTGCTGTTTTTCATCGTTAAAGCGATGTATAAAAAGAAATTGCGCAAGCATCAGGAAGAAGTGCGAAGGAAAATGTTGATCCAGCAGGAAGAACGCCTTCAGCAAGAAGCCCTTTTAAACGAGCAGCGCTTGGTTAAATTGCGGAACAATCAATTGGAAAAGGAACTGGCCAGCAAAAGTCGAGAGCTCGCCAATTCAGCAATGAACATTGTATACAAGAACGAATTATTGAATAATATTCACGATGAACTATTGCAGCTCAAGGATCATGAAGGTAAAAAGCTTTCTACTGATCAGTTGAAAAAAATCAGTAAAATTATTGAAGATGCCCGTAGCGACGATCGGGATTGGAACCTCTTCGAGAAGAGCTTCAATGAGGCGCACGAAAATTTCTTTAAGAAACTGAAAAGTCATTACCCTGATCTCGTACCCAACGATTTAAAACTTTGTGCCTATCTGCGGATGAATATGTCGAGCAAAGAAATCGCATCCTTGCTCAATATCACTACCCGAGGAGTAGAAATCCGGCGCTATCGTTTGCGAAAAAAATTGAACCTAGGACATGACGACAACCTCAGCGCTTTCTTAATGGAGATTTAACCCAACTCCAAACAACACGATTTCTACCCGTCAAATAATTAAAAAAAGATACAAATAGACCCAAAAGGATCATAAGGGCTTCATTTGGACATCGGTTTTTTGTGCACTCGCTAGTTTTGGATCATTAAGTAATTAATGGTTTAATTTTTTAAAATTTTTACAACATGGCTGTTAAATTTAAAGTAGTCGAATTAGGAAATCCACAGAATGAGAATGCACCGAAAAAATTCTATGCCCGATCGGTTAGCACCGGAAGCATTGGATTGGAGGAATTGAGTGACGACATTTCCAATGCCTCCACAGTTACGTTGCCCGATGTGTATGCGGTACTGCAAAGTTTGGTGCGCGAATTACCTAAAAACATCGCTGCTGGAAGAATTGTACGTTTGGGTAACCTGGGATCTTTTCGCTTAGGCTTATCTAGCAAAGGAAGCGATACGGCAGATGAAGTAACGTCGAGGAATGTCGTCCGTACCCGGTTGATTTTTACTCCAGGTAGGCAGGTGCGGTTGTATCTTGATGCCATCCGTTTTGAGAAAGAGGCTGTAGCGAATAAAGAAACGGTAGTAAATCCTTAAACGGAAAAGTAAAATTAGCCTGAAACAAGGTAAAAACGGGGCGCTCCATTTGGTCAAATGGGCGCCCCGTTTTGGTAAATGAGGCGCCCCAAAATAAAAATGGAGCGCCTCATTTTTTTAATTGGAGCGCTCCATTTTTTGTGCTATTGTAAATAAGGAAGAAGTTGTTCCAAAGGCACCGCCAGATAATCACTAAGCTGATGGATGGTGACCGGCTGATGCCTTTCCAATTGATAGGCGTCCCGTATCAGACGTAGCGTGCGTTGACATGTTTTTTCACTTTTTTTACTGATACGTTGCAAATCCGAAGTTGTAATAAATAATCCAGGTAACGTTTTTTTCATATGCTCAATATTCAAAAGTTCTTAGCAAATTTACCTGTAAAAGACCTTGACTATCAAATTATTCGATTACTTTTTGCTTCATATCCTGCATTTTTATGAATGTCAAAATGCTCCTTCTAGCGCAATTTTAAAAATCATAATGCTCGTTCGAAGCCTATTATAAAAGTCTTAATCTAATTGTAACAAAATAAAGCATTTCCCATCCATTTCGGTCCCTGAAAATAACAACGACCTTGTTTAAGCAATCCATCACTACATCATTACCTCTCATCACTTATAGTGTATCCGGTACACCCTTAAAAGAAGATTTGAGAGGTGTTTTATTTTTTAGTGTATTGATTTTCAATGTATAATGATCCATTTTAAAAAAAATGAGCAGGCAAGTTTGTCGTTGATGTATGAATGTTGAGTGCTTTTTTTTTAGAAATTACTAAGAACATTTCACTTTTGCTTTGTTAACCAACAAACAAGAAGTCGTTTTCTTTATCAGGCTTAAAGCGGTAAAGTAGTGAACGACCACATATTAAACATTAACCAATCAATACAATGAGGAACAGATTTACGTATGGCCTAATGGTTATCTTGCTTTTTCTTATCGTTCCCGCGATGGCACAACAAAGCATAACGATTAAAGGCACAGTGGTAGATTCGCTAGACGGTACACCTATACCCGGTGTCAGTGTTTTAGTAAAGGGAACTACCCAAGGGACACAAACCGATGCAAATGGAAATTATAGCATCAATGCCGCACCCGATGCAACACTTACCTTTAGTTTTGTCAGTTACAACCGGCAAGAAATTCCGGTAAATAACCAGACTTTAATTAATGTCAAATTGGCTAGCGCTAACCAAGAATTAGAACAAGTGGTTGTTGTGGGATATGGTACACAGAAAAGAAGCCAAATTGTCGGATCCGTCAGTTCGGTAAAATCAGAGGAGATTACAAAACAGCCTGTGCTAACTGCCGCCCAAGGGTTACAAGGAAAAGCCACCGGTGTACAGATCAACACTTCCGGACAGCCCGGATCACAGCCGCAGGTGCGCATTCGCGGTGTAGGTTCTATTACCGGAAACCAAAACCCCATCTATGTGGTAGACGGGGTAATCACGGACGACATCACTAATATCAATAATTCCGATATCGCATCTTTGGAAGTATTGAAGGATGCGTCTGCACAAGCCATCTATGGAAGCAGGGCCGGTAATGGGGTAATTTTGGTAACCACTAAAAGCGGCCAAAGCGGTAAAATGAATATTAGTGTCAATGCTTATGCCGGTTTTCGGAATATGACCAACAAAGTAGAGATGGCCAACGCTACTTCCTATGCAACGTATACCAACGAAGCAATTATCAATGGTACCGCTGAAGGGGAGACGCCAGAGTTATTGTTTGATCCGAATAACCTGCCTACGCAAACAACCGATTGGATGGACGAGATTACCAGGCAAGGCTTAGTGCATAATTATGATCTCGGTATCAGCGGCGGATCGGAAAAAACAACTTATTATTTCAGTGCCGGCTATTTTGGCGATCAGGGGATATTGAAAGGTTCGAAATACGACCGCTTCAATGCACGCTTAAATAATGAATATAAGTTGGCGCCAATCTTATCCGTAGGGCATAATTTAACAATTACCTACAGTAAATCGGATAATATACCGGGAAGTGTATTTTCTTCTGCCTACCGCATGTCGCCCGCAGCAAGTGTGCGCAATGCCGATGGTTCTTATGGTTATCAAAGCGGACTTAATGTGGGTAACCCCGTAGCTTCCATCGATTATACCAACGATTATACCAATACCCTGCGTTTACAGGGGAATGGCTATATCACCCTGAAACCAATAGAAGGCTTAACCTTACGCAGTGATTTTAACTTTGATAAAACGGATGGCGATGGTTTGCAATACGCGCCGGTATATACGGTGTTCAGTGCGCAACAAAACAACCGGTCGCGATTAAATGTATTGGATAATAGCCGCTTTTATTATATTTGGAATAACCAGGCAACTTATAGTAAAACAGTTGCAGAAAAGCATGAAATCAATGCCACATTAGGTTATTCTTTCGAAAGGGACCGGGCAACCCGATCGAACATTCAAGTATTGGATGTACCTAATCAACGTAATCTTTGGTATATCAGTCAGGGCGATGTTTCTACGATTACCATCGATCCCAATAATAACGCCAATGGAGGCGATTTGGTTCGCCGGCAATCCATTTTCGGTCGTTTAACCTATACTTATAATAACCGCTATAACATCAGCGGATCGCTACGGCGCGATGGATCGAGTTCTTTCCCGGTAAATAATAAATGGGGAACCTTCTATTCAATTGGGGGATCCTGGAATATTGGTGAAGAAGGTTTCATGGAAAATCAAGAGCTTTTCGACTATCTGAGATTAAGGGTGGGTTATGGTAAAGTCGGTAATGACATCAGTATTTCCGGTAATAATCTTGCCGCGCTACAGGGCGTATCCCAAACTGGCTATTATCCATACGGATTTCCGGATTTCGACCCAGCATTGGGGATTAGCTATAATCAAATCCGCGATGCAGGAGCATCTTGGGAAACCACAAAGGGTATAGATGCTGGCTTGGAATTTGGGTTAATCGAAGGAAAGCTATCGGGAAGCTTCGGTTATTATAACAAGTTAACCGATGCCTATGTGCCGGTAACCATACCCTCTTTGTTCGGCGATGCAGATAGAACGGTGTACTCGCAGGCGGCACGCGTAAGAAACAGTGGATTCGAAGCGGCCTTGAACTGGGATAACCGCGTTAACGACGATTTTTCTTACCGATTCGGAGCAAATATCACCTTTAACAAAAACATTGTAGACGAAGTTGACGGTAATCTGCGGTTACAGGGCGGAAGTCTCGGAAATGGACAAATCGTAACCATGACACAAGTAGGAGAACCTGTGGGCAGTTTCTGGGTATATCAGGTTGAAGGTCATGATGAGCAAGGAAACTTCACCTATCTTGATGTGAATGCCGATGGAGTGATCGATGATAACGACCGCGTGTTTGCCGGTTCCTATCAACCAAAAGCTTATTATGGGTTCAATGCCGGATTCAATTACAAACAGTGGGATTTCTCTTTCGACCTATACGGAAACCTGGGTAATAAAATCTTTAATGGCAAAAGAGCCGTTCGTTTTGGTAATGACGCGGTAGAACAGGAAGTATTCGAAAACCGTTGGACAGCTAGTACCCCCAATGCTACTGGCCCTGCCGCATCCAATACCATCCCCAGACCGTCAACGTATTATATCGAATCCGGCAATTTCTTGAGAATTAACAATATTACCCTAGGATATACCTTGAACAGCGAAAAATGGGCTTTCTTAAAAGACAGCAAATTACGGTTCTTCGCAACAGCCCAAAACCCCTTGGTTTTCACCTCATATAGTGGCTTTACGCCCGAAATAGGAGGGGCCACTTCGGGTAATATTTCGGAAGCCGACAAACGCAACGCCGGATCGGCCATTAATTCGGGGATTGAATTGGATGTATATCCCATCTATTCTACCTATATGTTTGGTTTAAATTTGACATTCTAAAATCATGAAGCAATTCATTCATTATATCAGTATATTGACCATCGTTTCAACAGCGGTGGCCATATCTTCCTGTAGTAAAGATTGGTTAAATCCAGCTCCGGAAAACCAACTGTCGGGAGACGATTCCACATTTAGTGATCCACAAAACGCCGAACGCTTCGTCAATTCGGCCTATACCAACCTACTGACCTGGGATCAGAGTTCTTTTGCTTGGATCGGTGTAACGAGTATTACCTCAGACGATGCCGATAAGGGCAGCTCTCCTGGTGATAACGGTACCGATAAAGATCAGCTGGATAATTTTACGTTTAGTGCATCGACGCCTTCTTTTTATAGCATGTGGAGCAGCAATTACCTCGGCGTAAGTTATTGCAATCAAGCATTGGAAAATGTGCCTCAATTTGCTATTGAGGAGAGCTTAAAAACTCGTTATGCCGCCGAAGTACGCTTTTTAAGGGCGTTTTATTATTTCAATTTAGTACGCATGTTCGGCAATGTCCCGAAAGTGGATCGGGTGATCGATTACGAAAACGAAGAAGAACGGGAAACGGCTTATACGCAGTTGCCGGCCGATTCGATTTACGCATTCATAAAAAGCGATTTGGAATTTGCGCTGAAAAATCTCCCTAAAAACACCGAACTTGGAGGAGAAGACCTTGGAAGGGCTACAATGGGGGCTGCGGCAGGCTTGCTAGCTAAGGTGTCGATGTACCGAAAAGAATGGGATCGCGCTTATTCATTAACAGATAGTATCATCAACGGTGCAGTTGGCGCCTATGGCCTAGTTAATGATTATACCACCATTTGGAGAGAAGTGGGCGAAAATTCGTCTGAGTCTTTATTTGAAATACAGAGCAGTGGCCTTCGGAATAGCAGTGTGCAACAATTCAGTCAGGTTCAAGGCATGCGCGAAGGGGTGTTCAACGTGCCTTCAGGTCAAGTATTCCAGGGTTGGGGCTTCAACACCCCGACGCAAGATCTGTATGATGCCTATGGCGAGGGTGATGTTCGAAGGGATGCGTCGATCATCAGCGTAGGAAACACCTTGTTTGATGGGGTGCAGGTGCAATCGGCCTTCAATCCGCGTTATAACTATAAGGCCTATCAAAGTATTACACAAGAAACCTATGGCGGAAGTACCGATTATTCCAATGTCAATATCAGGGTCCTCCGCATGGGCGAAATTTATCTTATCCGTGCTGAAGCGGCCAATGAATTGGGTAATACAGCCGTTGCCCTATCTTCACTCAATGCCATCCGTGCACGGGCGCGGGGCGATAATGCGAACGCTGTTCCAGACGTGCAGACAACCGATCAGGCTACATTGCGGCAGAGTATATGGAACGAACGGCGCTTGGAGCTGGCTATGGAATACGATCGTTTCTTCGACTTGGTGCGCACAGGTCAAGCCGGAACCGTATTGCGGGCGCATGGTAAACAATTTGTTGATGGCAAACACGAGTTATTCCCCATTCCTCAGAATGAAATCATTGCAAGCTCCAACATATTACAGCAAAACCCTGGTTATTAATAGATACTAATATAATGAAGAGAGGGCGGCTTTCCTGCCCTCTCTTATAATCATCCACAATGAAAAACGTCTTATCTATCTTTGCCTTCTTTTTGTTGTTCTTTTCTTGCAACCAAAATAGCAATACCAGTGAGCAAGAAAAGGAAAAAACCGATTCCCTTTCCAACGACTCGCTCCTCACGCTTGTGCAAAAGCAAACCTTTCAGTATTTCTGGGAAGGGGCAGAGCCCACTTCGGGCATGGCCCGCGAACGAATCCATATCGATGGGGATTATCCGCAAAACGATTATGATGTTGTGACCCTCGGAGGCAGTGGTTTTGGTGTGATGAATTTACTTGTAGGCATTGAACGCGGGTTTATCAGCAGATCGGAAGGAGTAACGCGTTTGACGAAAATAGTCGATTATCTGGAAAAAGCCGATCGCTTTCATGGTGCCTGGCCGCATTGGTTAAACGGACCTACCGGAAAGGTGAAGCCTTTTGGCACAAAAGACAATGGCGGTGATTTGGTGGAAAGCGCATTTATGGCGCAAGGATTACTCTGCGTACGCCAATACTTTGCGAACGGAAACGAAGAGGAAAAGACGTTGGCAATGAAGGCGGATAAACTGTGGCAGGGAATCGATTGGAGCTGGTACCGTAAAGGAGGACAAAATGTACTGTATTGGCATTGGAGCCCAAACTACGACTGGGAGATGAATTTTCCGGTTACTGGCTATAACGAATGCCTGATTATGTATGTGCTGGCTGCTTCTTCCCCTACGCATGGCGTACCGGCAGAGGTGTATCATGAAGGTTGGGCAAAGAGTGGAGCGATCAGGTCGAATGCCAAGCAATATGGTTATCCGCTTGTACTGAACTTCAATGGCCATGAAGGAACAGTAGGACCCATGTTTTGGGCTCACTATTCTTATCTAGGCCTTGACCCCAGAGGGCTAAAAGACCAATATGCTGATTATTGGGAATTGAACCGTAACCAAACACTCATCCAACGAGAATACTGCATTGAAAATCCGAAGCACTTTAAAGGTTATGGGCCTTATGCGTGGGGACTGACAGCTAGTTACTCCGTGAATGGCTATGCAGGGCATAGCCCAAAAGAAGATCTCGGTGTAATTTCGCCTACAGCGGCATTGTCTTCTTATCCTTACGCTCCCGAATATAGCATGGAGGTGATCCGCTACCTTTATGAAAAACTGGGCGATAAGGTTTGGGGAAAATATGGTTTCTATGATGCTTATAGTGAAACGGATAACTGGTATCCGCAGCGCTACCTAGCCATTGATCAAGGTCCCATAGCTGTGATGATCGAAAACCAGCGAAGCGGACTGTTATGGGATTTGTTTATGTCGGCTCCTGAAGTAAAAGCGGGCTTGAAGAAATTAGGATTTAGTAGTACACAGCATACTTTTTAGTTGCTGGTGGTTAGTTATTCGTTGTTTAAAGAATAATCTGGTTGCGTTTTTGAGTATACAGAATGAAAAAATTGATTTATATATCAAGTATCTTCTTACTGTTTTTCCGGTCGGCAGAAGGTCAGCAAACCTATTGTAACCCGCTTGACCTGGATTATACGTATATGATTTATAATGCGTATAACCATATTTCCTATCGTTCCGGGGCCGATCCGGCAGTCGTGGAATTCCGCGGTGAATACTATCTCTTTGTTACCCGCTCGCTGGGCTATTGGCATTCTGCTGATCTCACCCACTGGGATTTTATTACGCCGGAGAAATGGTACTTCCAGGGTTCGAATGCGCCTGCTGCATATAATTACAGGGATTCTGTGCTTTACGTTACAGGTGATCCTTCGGGCTCGATGAGCATATTATATACCGATAATCCGAAAAAAGGCGACTGGAAGGCGGTTCCGGGAATTTTAAATGATCTACAGGATCCGGATCTTTTTATTGACGACGACGGACAGGCTTATCTTTTCTGGGGTTCATCTAATACGTTTCCTATCCGAGGGAAGAAATTAGATCGAAATGCGCGTTTTAGCCCTTCCGATCAAACGGTCGAATTGTTTAATCTCAATCCAAAAAAGCATGGTTGGGAGCGTTTTGGTGAAAATCACCGTGATACGGTATTGGGTGGTTACATCGAGGGACCCTGGCTAACAAAACATGGAAATAAATATTATATGCAGTACGCTGCTCCGGGAACGGAGTTTAATGTTTATGGTGATGGTGTTTATATGAGCGATCATCCGCTAGGGTCGTATCGATACGCACCCAATAACCCGGTTTTTTATAAACCAGGGGGATTTGCCAATGGAGCCGGTCATGGCAGTACGGTAAAAGATAACAATGGAAGGTACTGGCATTTTGCTTCGATGGCCGTATCGGTAAACGTGAACTGGGAACGGCGCCTTTGTTTGTTTCCAGCATATTTTGATCAAGACGGACTGATGTATAGCAATACCGCTTTTGGCGATTATCCGCATTATGCCCCTGCTGCTTTGGAGAAGCCTGGCGAATTTACCGGATGGATGTTGCTCTCCTATAAAAAACCGGTTAAGGCATCCTCTTCCGTGGGGGAGTATCGGCCCGAGAATATAGTCGACGAAAATATCAAATCGTTTTGGCTGGCAGAAAATAACGGAGAGCAATGGATAGAAATCGATTTATTGAAACCCGCACAGGTAAAGGCTATTCAACTCAACTATCACGATTACCAGTCCAATATGTATGGCCGAATTCCCAATTTATACCATCGATATCGTATAGAAGGGTCGCTAGATGGGGAACACTGGGAACTATTGCTGGATAAAAGCAAGAGCTTTAAGGATGCTCCAAATGATTATGAAGTATTGGCCGGTACCAAACCAATACGTTATATCCGCTATAAAAACACGCATGTACCTACACCGCATCTGGCCATTTCGGGTTTTCGGGTCTTTGGGATAGGTAGTGGCGACAAGCCAAAAAGGGTTAAAGGATTACAGGTGGAACGGAAGCAAGACCGAAGGGATGCGCAACTGACTTGGCAAAAGCAAGATGGCACGCAGGGCTATAATGTATATTGGGGAATTGCACCGGATAAATTGTATAATTCCTGGATGGTTTACGAAAACAACGCATTGGAACTAAAAAACTTAAATACCGATCAGACTTACTTTTTTGCTATAGAAGCCTTTAATGAAAATGGTATTTCCGAACGGACAGCCATGCAGGAAGTGAAATAAGAAAATGAACAAACTACTCATACCTACTTTAGCTACGGCGCTACTGATAGCCGCGCCGGTGGCCTTGCGGGCACAAAAGACCCAGCCTAAAAAATTAACGAAAGTATTGACTCCTGCCAAACAGCGAGAGATGGATGCTTTTATTTCCGGCTTAATGAGGAAAATGACCCTAGAAGAGAAAATTGGTCAGCTGAACTTGCCGACGGGTGGCGAAGCGACTACCGGATCGGTGGTCAGCACAGACCTCGAAAGCAAGATCAAGAGCGGACAGGTAGGGGGTGTATTCAGTTTAACCACCCCCGATAGGGTTCGACGGACGCAGCAGATAGCCGTTGAGCAGAGCCGATTGAAAATCCCGTTGATCTTTGGTCAGGACGTCATCCATGGTTATAAAACTTTGTTCCCTATTCCGTTAGGCTTATCGGCCACTTGGGATCCGGAACTGATCGAACAGACTGCGCGTATTGCTGCCATTGAAGCTTCGGCAGATGGCTTGAACTGGGCTTATTCGCCTATGGTAGATATATCGCGCGACCCGCGCTGGGGCCGTATTTCCGAAGGTAGTGGTGAAGATCCGTATTTGGGTGCGCAGATTGCGGCGGCAATGGTGAGGGGGTTGCAAGGTCAGCAACTAAGCGCAAACAATACCCTGATGGCTTGCGTGAAGCACTTTGCGTTATATGGTGCTGCAGAAGCAGGGCGCGATTACAATACCACCGATATGAGCCTGAATCGAATGTACAACGAATATTTACCTCCGTATAAAGCGGCGGTTGATGCCGGAGCAGGAAGTATCATGACATCTTTTAACGATATCAATGGCCTGCCTGCAACGGCCAACCCGTGGTTGTTAACCGATTTGTTGCGTAAGCAATGGGGCTTTAAGGGAATGGTGGTAACCGACTATACGGCCATTAACGAGTTAATCGATCATGGCTTGGGTGATTTACAACAGGTGTCGGCCCTCTCCCTGAATGCTGGTGTGGATATGGACATGGTAGGCGAAGGATTTTTAACAACCCTAAAAAAATCACTGGAAGAAGGAAAAGTTAAACAGGAAGATATCGACCGCGCCTGTCGGATGGTGCTGGAAGCAAAATATAAGTTGGGCCTCTTTGACGATCCTTATAAGTACTGCAGCGAAGAGCGCGCAAAAAAGGAAATTCTTTCTCCTGAACATTTGGCTTTCGCCCGTCAAGTGGCCGCACAGTCTTTTGTGCTGCTCAAAAACGAACAGCATATCTTGCCATTGAAGAAATCAGGAACAGTAGCCTTAGTCGGCCCACTGGCTAACACGGGCAGCAATATGCCCGGAACATGGAGCGTGAATGCCGATCTTAAAAATACGCAGTCCCTCTTGGATGGGATGAAAGCGGTATTGGGTAACCAGGTAAAAATTGTCCACAGTTTGGGTGCTAATTTAATTGACGATCCGGCCTATCAGGAAAGAGCAACGATGTTCGGCCGTGAAATCCCGCGGGACAACCGACCGGAAGATGAGATTATCGCGGAAGCAGTAGTTACTGCCAAGCAGGCCGATGTAATTGTTGCGGCCTTAGGTGAAAGCTCGGAAATGAGCGGAGAGAGCTCTAGTCGAACTAACCTGGAAATTCCTGCCGTACAGCGGCGTTTATTGGAAGCTCTGTTGAAAACAGGTAAGCCCGTGGTGCTGGTATTGTTTACGGGAAGACCATTAACGCTCACATGGGAAAATGAGCACGTGCCTGCCATTTTAAATGTTTGGTTTGGTGGTACCGAAGCAGCAAAAGCCATAACCGATGTCTTGTTTGGTGATGTAAACCCTTCGGGAAAAATTACGGCGACCTTCCCGCAAAATGTCGGACAGGTGCCAATCTATTATAACCATAAAAATACGGGCAGACCCTTGGCAGAAGGGAAATGGTTCCAAAAGTTTCGCTCTAATTACCTAGATGTTTCCAACGATCCCCTGTATCCTTTTGGCTATGGCTTAAGTTATACTACATTCTCTTATAGCGATATCACCTTAAACAAAAATAAGCTTCGTGCAGGCGAAACGCTAACGGTTAGCGTTACGGTAACCAATACCGGCGATAGGGAAGGGAAAGAAACCGTGCAATTGTATACACGGGATTTAGTGGGAAGTATCACCCGTCCGGTTAAAGAATTGAAGAAGTTCCAAAAAATAGCCTTGAAACCAGGCGAAAGCCGGAAAGTGGATTTTCAGCTCAGTGTCGACGATCTGAAATTTTATAATGCAGATTTGGAATATGTAGCCGAGCCAGGCGATTTCAAGGTGTTCATTGGTGGGAACTCCCGTGATGTAAAAGAGGCAAGTTTTACCCTCCAATAAATTGAATGCTGAAAAGTAGAAAGAAGACATCCCCTTTTTTGTTTGCAGGATTCCGGTAACCACCCAAATTAAAGTGAATATGAAGGACCAATAACGAACAGTCAAACCTGTGTAGCTTTTTATTTCCAATCTTCGTTTAACTAATAACACATGAAACAACCAAATAGAAGTAAGGAAAGTATGAAAGTGAAAAGTTACCTTATCCTGCTGATGACCATTGTTGTCGGAGGATTTACAATGAATGCCTGCGATCTAGATGACAACGACGACTACATCCAGCCACCGGCAGCCTTCGTGCAATTTATCAATGCCTATCCTTATGCAACGGCTTTAGGTTTCCGAATGGATCAATCGGTCATTAATAATGAACCGATACCTTATGGACAGTATATACCCTATAATTACTATACACCGTTTTATGTGGGAGAGCGGAATTTCACCGCAGGCATCTCCGGAACGGAACAAGCGATTGTCGATACAACGGTCACTTTGGAAGACAGTGCACAGTATACGGCTGTGGTATATGGGGTTAATGATACCGCGGCCAGTATCTTTGTGAAGGATGAGCAACCCGCTGATTTTGATCAATCGAAGGCTTATGTCCGCTTTTTTAATTTGGCTGCCGAAGCACCCACGATGGATGTGAATTTAATTAATAACGGCACGGCTACCGAAATTTTCAGCAATCGTGCACCCGATAATGCAACTTCGGCTACGGCCAATCAAGGTTTTATTGCAGTTGATCCTGGTGTTTATACCATACAATTTACCGATGCTGCAGGGACAGAATTGGCAAGGCGTAACCAGGCTGAGGAGTTCGCCCAAGGGCGTTTTTATACGATTCTTAGTCGCGGGATAACCGGAGCTACAGAGAATCCCCTAGCTGTGGGATACCTTCGTCACTAAAACAGAAAGATAAGTCTTTAATGAAATAAGGCATATAGCCATTCGCCTAAAATAAAGCCAAACCGTAACGATAGGGCAATAATCAGTAAAATTAAAGCCAATCCGAATGCATATTTGTAGATTGGCTTTTTTAGTTCTTCAAGAAGTTTGTTTTTAAATCCATCGGACATCTTCACTACAATTACCGTTTGTCTACGCTATATTTACCTGGCCCGACGAAAGCAAAGCCGATAAATACAATGCCCAATTCAATGGCGTGGGATGCCGACATCAGACCTTCTGATTTGTAGTGGAAAAGTGTCGCAATAAGCATGACAAAGGCCAATAATAGGGAAGCAGGGCGAAAGGCCAAGCCGATCATAAAGAGAAAACCGCCAAATGTTTCAGTTATTGCGGCCAAAAAGCCCCAGAAAACAGGTGCAAAGGTAATCCCTACATTTCCCATAGCACCTCCAACACCCTTCCACATGTCGGGTCCACCAACTATTTTCGGGTAACCATGCATGATGAACATAATACCCAATCCAACACGGATAATCAATAATCCGGTGTTTTTGTACTTTCCTAAAGTTGATAAAAGTGCCATATTTTTTAGTTATTAGCTTTAATAGTTAGTCGTTAGCTATTAGCTAAGAGCTAAAGCCCTAGCCAATGACTAAAATGATAAAAACGATTGGCTTTTCAAAAGCGTATATAAATTTTGTTTAAAATCGGATTCTTCTTTCCCGACCCATTAGGAATAACGCAATTTGATGTATCTTTGCCCAAATTACGAAATATAATTACAAATCTTGGCAACCCGGCCAATGCTATCTCCTTACTATAGCTGAAAGCCGAGAGCTGAGTGCTGAAAGCTGTCAATGGAAACAAAAGAATTTAAACGTTATACCGTCACCTCTGCCTTACCCTATGCCAATGGCCCTTTACATATCGGACATCTAGCGGGTGCATATATTCCCGCCGATATCTTTGTGCGCTACCTCCGCCTACGTCAAAAAGATGTGGCTTTTGTATGCGGGTCTGACGAGCATGGTGCTGCGATTACCATTAAAGCAAAAAAAGAGGGAATCACCCCACAGGAGATCATCAATAAATATAATGCCCAGATTAAGGAAAGTTTCGAAAAGTTCGGTATTTCCTTTGATATCTATCACCGCACTTCCTCCAAAATTCATCACGAATTGTCGCAAGAATTTTTCCTGAACCTCTATGAAAAAGGGGAATTTGTGGAGAAATATTCCGAGCAATATTATGATGAGGAATACCAGCAGTTTTTGGCCGACCGTTATATCATTGGAACTTGTCCGAATTGTGGTAATGACAGTGCCTATGGCGATCAATGCGAAAAATGCGGCACTTCGCTGAATCCAACGGATCTGATTAACCCGAAGTCGACCCTAAGCGGGAAAACACCCGTATTGAGAGAAACAAAACATTGGTACCTCCCTTTGGATAAATATCAAACTTGGTTGGAACAATGGCTATTGGTGGGAAAGAAAGATATTTTAAAATCGAATGTGTATGGGCAATGCAGTTCTTGGTTAAAATCCGGCTTGCAAGCCCGTTCGATGACGCGCGATCTGGATTGGGGGGTCGACGTTCCCTTGGAAGAGGCGCAGGGGAAAAAATTATATGTTTGGCTCGATGCCCCTATCGGTTATATTTCTGCTACTAAACAGTGGGCTGCCGATCATGGGAAAGATTGGGAGCACTATTGGAAAAAGCAGGAAAATCCGGAAGACGATGCTTGTTTGATTCATTTCATCGGCAAGGATAATATTGTATTCCACTGTATTATTTTTCCGGCAATTTTGCATGCACATGGCGAATATATCTTACCTGAAAATATACCGGCGAACGAGTTCTTGAATCTGGAAGGCGATAAGTTATCCACTTCCCGCAACCATGCCGTTTGGTTGCATGAATACTTGGAAGACTTCCCCAATAAGCAAGATGAATTACGTTATGTATTAACGTCTATCCTGCCCGAGACCTCAGATAGTGAATTTACCTGGAAAGATTTTCAGGCGCGGGTAAATAATGAGCTGGTGGCCATATTTGGCAATTTTGTTAATCGTGTACTCGTCCTCTCCCATAAATATTTCGATGGCCGGTTGATGCCAATTGGTAATCTAAGCGATAAAGATCGGCTGGTATTCGCCGAATTGGAACGATATCCTAAGGCAATCAGCACATCAATCGAACAGTATCGGTTTAGGGAGGCATTGGCGCAATTCATGAACGTAGCCCGTTTAGGGAATAAATATTTGGCCGATGAAGAGCCTTGGAAGTTAATCAAGACAGACGAAGAACGGGTGAAAACGGTCTTGAATATAGGTCTGCAATTGGCCGCTAATTTAGCAGTATTGGCTCAACCTTTTTTACCGCATACTGCAGCGAAGCTGTTTCGGATGTTAAACTTTCAGGAAGGGAATTGGGCGATTGTCGGCAAATCGGTGCTATTGCCTGACGGGCATCAATTAGGACAAGCCGAATTGCTGTTCGAAAAAATTACCGACGAACAGGTAGAAGGGCAATTGGCAAAGTTGGCGCAAGCGAAGGAGGCTAATGCACAAGCAGCTGTTGCCGTGGAGCCTGCAAAAGCCAATATCCGTTTTGAACAGTTTGCGACCATGGATATCCGGACAGGTAAAATTTTGGCGGCAGAAAAAGTGGCCAAAACGAAGAAGCTATTAAAATTGACTATTGATACCGGTATCGATAAACGCACGGTGGTTTCGGGTATTGCCGAGTTTTTTGAACCAGAAGCTATCGTCGGAAAACAGGTTTCCATTTTGGTTAATTTGGAGCCCCGCGAGATTAAAGGTATTTTATCGCAAGGCATGATCTTAATGGCCGAAGATGCTGATGGCCGTTTGGACTTTGTAAGTCCGCATTCAGCCATTCAGCCGGGGAGTGTTGTTAGGTAGCTGTAAGTAGTAAGTTATACATTTTAAGCGCCCAAAGCCCATTCGTATAACTTACTTATTTCCATTGTTTACAACTTACGTACAACGTAGCACTAAAACTTGAATAACCAAGCCTTAAATTTTTCATAATCTGCTTCAAGCACTTCTTTTCTACTAGGCTTATTTGCCAATTCCTGCACTTGTGCGGGAATGGTCACTTTTGCCAACATATCGGCCGGGAAAACATCCGGAAATTTACAAGGATGTGCCGTCGATAGAAATACAGTAGTATAGTCGCCGGGATGCTTGATTTTATACGCTTCTGTCGCCAGATAGGCAATAGCTGTATGCGGGCAGGCTACATATCCATAATCATCATATAATTCCTGAATCCCTCTTCGGGTATCTCCGTCTGTAAAGCTAAACGGGGTTATCATCTTCTTTAACCCGGCGCTCTCGTTGCCGAAAAGATCTAAAATGCGTATCCAGTTGCTTGGGTTGCCCACATCCATCGCATTCGACAGCGTTTGTACAGAGGGTTTAGGTTCATATAAACCACTTTCAAAAAAACGGGGAACCGTGTCGTTAATATTCGTTGCCGCAAGAAACTGCCTGGCAGGCAACCCCATTTTATAAGCCAACAAGCCGGCGCCGATATTGCCAAAGTTTCCGCTCGGAACGGAGAATACGATGTCGCTTATACCTTGTCGTTTTAATTGTGCATAGGCATGGAAATAGTAAAAACTTTGCGGAATTAAGCGCGCAATATTAATCGAATTGGCCGAAGTGAGGCGGAACGTGCTTTTCAATTCCGGGTCATTGAAGGCCGTTTTCACTAAAGCCTGGCAATCGTCGAACGTGCCATCGATTTCCAGGGCCCGAATATTTTGTCCATTGCGGGTAAGCTGCTGTTCTTGTATAGGGCTTACTTTTCCCTTGGGATATAAAATGGTAACCCGGGTTCCGGCCACGTCCAAAAAGCCTAAGGCCACAGCTCCGCCAGTATCTCCAGAGGTGGCGACCAGCACATCCAGAGGTTTACTGTCGGTGCTGCCTTTGGAAAAATAAGCCATCACCCGGCTCATAAAGCGTGCTCCGAAATCCTTAAAAGCCAAAGATGGCCCATGGAAGAGTTCCAAAACGGCAATATGATCGCCCAAAGGTACCACTGGCGCATCAAAATTGATGGCATCGGCTATAATGGTTTTTAAGTCTTCCGCCGGAATATCCGTTCCGATCAAAGCATGCGCTACCGTAAAAGCAATTTCGGGTAAGCTGTATCGATCGAGATTGTTGATGAAATCCGCAGGCAGTTTAGGAATTTCATAAGGCATGTAAAGCCCTTTGTCTTCCGGCAAGCTGTTGAACACCGCCTCTTGAAAAGACACTTCAAGTTGTTTATTATTGGTACTGTATAATTTCATTTTTGTTAGCTATTAGCTGTTAGCCATCAGGCATCAGCTTTTTTTGTTAAGATTTAATATCAAACCCACCGCTGGGTAACGTTTAAAATTAGTATCTCCTATACGGTACTAGGGCGGCTAAAGGCTAAGACCTAATGCCTAAGCTAATTTAAACCTCCCTTGGTCCCTGCAGATTAACGGCCGATACATACACATTGCTGCCAATACCTTTGTTTTCCAAATGCCGTTGAATGTGCTGCGTAATGGTCTGCGCCGTTTCCCTGCTCGTAGCAAAGGCGAAGACCGACGGACCGGATCCGGAAATGCCGAAGCCTAAGGCCCCTGCTTCCATAGCCTGCTGACGCATCTCATAAAATTCGGGAATAAGGATAGCGCGTACAGGCTCTATCAGTACATCCTTCATGCTCCTGCCAATTAAGCCGTAGTCGCTCATAAAAAGACCACTGATCAAACCCGCAATATTTCCCCATTGGGTTACTGCGTCTTTTAGGTCGACCTTAGAGCGGATCATCTGCCGTGCTGCCCGGGTGGGCACGTCAACATGTGGAAATACGATGGCACAATATAAATCTTGGGGAACAGGCAGGCTGATCACTTCCAAAGGGTCGTAACTTTTGATGAGGGTAATGCCGCCCAATAAAGAAGGGGCTACATTATCCGCATGGCCGTGCCCGCAGGCCAGTTCCTCTCCTTTCATGGCAAAGGGAAGCAAATCTGCTTTACTTAGGGGTTCACCTAGTAGTTTGTTGATGCCATAAAGGCCAGCTACTGTGCTGGCTGCACTCGACCCCAGGCCGCTTCCAATAGGCATATGCTTATGCAACTCGATGGCTACACCAACATCTTCCCTGTCCAAATGCTTTAAAAGCATCTGTACACAAGCACTTACCGTGTTCTTCGCAGGATCCAAAGGCAAACGGCCATCATCTCCCGTGATTTTAAGGAGCTTGACACCCGGTTCCTTGGTTCTCCTCATAAGCACTTCATCGCCCGGTTCTTCCAAAGCCAAACCCAATATATCAAATCCGCATACCAGATTCGCAGCTGTAGCTGGTGCAAAGACATGCACTTGCTCTTTTTCTTCAAGAAGGGTCCTTTCGCCCGTTTCTTTTGTTGTCAGTTCCATTGTTTATTCGTATCAAGTTCTTTAGACGCAAATAGTAAGACTGTTCTTGTCTTATCACTTTATTCTATATAGCTAATGATTAACACCTAATAATAGCTAAGCTCCCACATTAACTAAATCGGCAAACACGCCGCCTGCCGTGACTTCGCTGCCCGCACCCGGGCCTTTTACCACTAAAGGCCGTTCTTTATATCGTTCGGTAGTAAATGAAATAATATTATCGCTACCGGATAGATTAAAGAAAGGGTGATTTTCGTCCACGAGTTCTAAGGCGATAGCCACTTCCCCATTTTCCAGTTTGCCAATATATCGGATGGCTTTTCCTTCCCGTTTGGCTCTTTCCTTTAATTCTTCAAAATAGGTATCTGCTTTTTTCAGTTCGGTGTAAAAGTCGTCTACCGTAGGGGCTTGTAGGCAGGTCTCCGGCAAGATGGCACCTAGCTGTACCTGTTCGGCTTCTAAATCATAGCCCGCGTCGCGTGCCAAGATCAGCATCTTGCGCATAAAATCGGTGCCCCGCAAGTCATCGCGCGGATCGGGTTCGGTATAACCCAGTTGTTGCGCGGTTTTGACCACATCATGAAAAGAAGCAGTTCCAGTAAAATTATTGAAAATGTAAGAAATGGTTCCCGACAGGATCGCTTCAATACGGATAATGCGGTCGCCGCTGGTCATCAGGTCTTTCAAAGTCCGGACAATAGGCAACCCGGCCCCCACATTGGTTTCGTAATAAAAATCCACATTATGTTTTCGTGCCGTATCCTTCAATTGTTTGTATTGTTCAAAGCTGGAAGAGTTGGCAATTTTATTGCAGGTAACGACGGAGATATTCGACTCGAAAACACGGAGGTACTGCCTAGTTGGTTCTGGACTGGCCGTATTGTCAACAAAAACACAGTTGGGTAAATTCATGCCTTGCATACGCTCAATAAAGGTGTCCAAATCGGCTTGTTCACCTTGTTGGTCTAATTGTTCTTTCCAATTATCCAAACCGATGCCTTCTGGATCGAAAAGCATTTTTCGCGAATTGCTGATACCCATTATTTTTACTTGAATATCGTTATGGTCGCGCAGGAAGTCTTCCTGTTCCTGCAGTTGGCGAAAGAGCGTGGAACCGATATTCCCTGTTCCCAAGCTAAATACGTGCAAGGTTTTCTTTAATGCCGTAAAAAAGGCGTCGTGTACCGCGTTAAGGGCTTTAGAGAGGTCGGCCCGGCTAATAATCACCGAAATATTGTATTCGGATGATCCTTGAGCGATGGCTCGAACATTGATCCCATTTCGGCCGAGGGCGTGAAAAAGTTTGCCCGACATACCTGGCGTACGCTTCATGTTTTCGCCTACAATAGCCAATACCGAAAGCTCATCTTCAATAACCGGTGCTTCCAGTTTCTTGGCCAAAAGTTCCAGCTCAAATTCGGCTTCGATGAGCGACTTGGCCTTGAGTGCATCAACAGGATCTACGGCAAAAGTAATGCTATGTTCTGAAGACGATTGCGTAATGAGGATGATGTTGATTTGATTTTGGGCCAAGAGCGAAAAGAGGCGGCCGCTGAAACCGGCTTTGCCGATCATGCCGCTACCGCTTAAATTAATTACGCTAACGGCATTGATCGACGAGATGCCTTTGATGGGGTACGCGCTTTTACCACTATCGTACTGGATGAGCGTGCCCGGAAAATTGGGGTTAAAGGTGTTGCGGATAACAATGGGCACTTTCTTCATGAAAGCGGGGATCATCGTTGGTGGATAAATGACTTTGGCTCCGAAGTAGGAGAGTTCCATGGCTTCGGTATAAGAAAGTACCGGCAACGGAAAAGCCTTTTTAACCATACGCGGATCGGCAGTAAGCATACCATCCACATCGGTCCAGATTTCAATTGCTTCCGCTTGCAAAGCAGCGCCGAAAATGGCAGCAGTATAGTCGCTTCCACCACGGCCTAAGGTGGTGATGCGGTTTTTTTCGTTAGAAGCGATAAAGCCGGTTACGAAAAGCAGGCGTTGCGGATGTTCCTGTACAAATTGCCGAATGAGTTGTTCGCTGAGCATTTGGTTAACCCGGGCGTTGCCGAAGTGACTATCTGTCTTAATGATCGGAGATGCGTCTACAAATAAGCTCTCTGGAAAATATTGCTCGGCAATTTTAGCGACTAGAAAGGTAGAGCACCGTTCGCCATAGCTGATGATCAGATCTTTACTTTGTGCGCTCAGTTCCCTTAAATTAAAAACACCCTGTAACAGGTCTTCCAATTCGTTTAAGAAGATTTTCAGTTGTGTGAAAACCGGATTTTGGTTTTTGATCTGAATAAGTTGCTTCACAATGGCAAAATGCTTGGCTTCCATCTCTTTTAAGGCCGCCTGAAAGCTGATGCCCCTTTCGGCCTCTTCGGCCATTTGTGTAAGGAGATTGGTTATACCGCTCATGGCCGATAAAACGACAATTGGCTTTTCTCCTCTGGCATAAGCTTCTTTTAAGATGGTTAGTATGCTGTTGATGCTGTCAACGGAACCAACGGATGTGCCCCCAAATTTAAGTACCTTCATGGATGTGTATTGATCTAGCTATTTTTTATTTAAAAGTGTATTAAAATAAGAAAGGCGCTTCCTTTTCGAGGGAAGCGCCTTTTATGTTTTCGCTGCAATTACAACATAAAGATTACTTCCCCCGGTGGTTTATCCCGATGGTAATAATAATGGATGTTGTAATAATGCGGTTTGTAATCATTGTTTTATGTAATGGCAGTAAAGTACGTGTATTCTTTTGAAATTATCAAGAAAAATCAAAAATTATTTTGAAAATTTAAATTGCTGTTCTAAAGCACACTCATCTTAATTAAATTAACGTTCTTCTACCATATACCGAAAAACCTTTCTACCTATTTGCCCTCGACTATTGATGCCTTCGATAACAACTCGGTATATACCCGGTGTACTAGCATTAAAGTATCCAAACGTGGCCTGTCCATTTTTATCTACCTGTATATCAGGGTCCCAATAGATAGTGCTACGACTATCGGCAAGCTTGGCTTCTTCTGGTCCGCGGTCATAGCGGGGTGAGTAAAATTCCCTAACCAAACTATATCCTTGCGGTCTTACTAGGATATAATCCCATCGGGGGCTGGGTGGGTACATCAGGCCATCTTTGGTTTCTATATAAAGAAAACTTCTAGTATCTATCTGACCCATATCCGTAAAAGCAATTGCCGCTCCTGTTCCGGTATATTTTTTGATATAGATGGCTTTAATATTGTTTGGATCAAAAGCTTTTCGATCTTGTAATAAATAAGATAATGTGTCTCCATATATCGGGAAGCCATTATAGAGTACCTGTACTTCTTTACCTCCTGATAGAAGTATAGGTAATTCCGGTAGACCGTTTTTGAGTTGGCGCTGTAAACGCTCGTTCTGGTATTGCATAGCGGTGATATTGCCCATACCGCTACCAGAAAGATCGGCTCCTGAGTTGTTAATCGGCATAGTTCTCTTTGCTCTATTATTCCGGTTGTCAATAGGCCGGATATTGGTCTGATGGTTGTCTCGTGAACGATCTATAAATCCAAAAGTAATTTCCGGCTCCCATAACCGGATGCACTCTAATAGCGTTTTACTGGAGTCACTGGCCTTGGGATGAATAATACGATCCAGTTGTTTCAAGGGGATGCTAACTCCACGGATATTTAGATACTGGTTTTTCATTGCAGTAACTTCAACTTCATTCAGTATATGTTTGCCAAATAATTTTGTCGATAAATTATCATTCGTGGTTTTTCTAGAAAGATAAGTTTTTAAATTTTCACTGATTATATGCGTTTCCTCTGAAAATGTCAGTTGATTTATCGGAGGGCGTACTCGTGCATCCAATCTGATTTCTACCTTATCGCTGCCTTTTGGGGTGCGTCCTTGCAAGGTAAAAGCAAGACTATCCTGTATCAACAAGTTATCGAAGCGAAAACGCCCCTGTGCATCTGTGATAGTGTCTAGATAGGTTCCCAATCGATTAGATAGCAGAGTAATTTTCCCATTTTTCACTGGCTTTCCCTGGAGAGTCAGCAAGGTGCCGCTAATGTGTTGCAACAATGGCTCAGGAGCGTACTTAGGTTCGGGGATATTATTTGTTGCAAAGGCCTTCCATTCAAAATGCCGATAACCTTGTGTCATGAGCAGTAGATCCAAATGATCTCTTTTTTGCTGGTTTACGGCCGTAAAATAGTAAGCTGGGTCTTCAATATAGCCGCGTAAATCTGACTTGAGGAGCAGTTGGGTAAAGATCGTATTTTCCTGCCCATCTGCTATGGGAGCTTTGCTCTCGTCAGTTACAGCTACTGAGAGGCTTGTAAAGGTAGCGCTGTCATTGTTTGAGATGGTTAGGTGGATATGCACAGAGTCACGCGTAAAAGCGGGTGCTACTTGAGACGCAATAATCTTCATTGTGTCTGATGGTTGGAAAAAGGCTATGCGTTCGGCCAAGGGGTTGCCAGCTTGGTCAAACACGGTGAACTGATTTATCCCTGCGGGAAATAGATGTCGGGAGATATATAGTTGCACTAAAGGCCGCCGCTGGTCTATATTTTTACTGAAAACAACTTCTCCGTTATGCTGAGCCAATATGAGCAAAGGACCGTAAGCGTTAGGGGTTGCCTGTAGCCGAACTAGCACTTTGTTGGTGTCGGTCTCAGAATAAACGGCTAAAGTATGGCCACTAGTCTCGATTCGGGGTAATTCATACTGTTTTTCCGAGCCGCCGGGAAAACGGATCACAACTTGATATTTTTCGCCTTGGACAGGGGTCAGACTGAAGGTTCCCATTCCCGCATGCTCTGTATCCCAAATAGCAAGCCGTTCGCCTATGCTGTTTTGTACTTCACCATGTACAGCTATACCCTTTCCATTCGGTCCCGTAGCCTTTATGGCGATTCGCTGTGGTAACCCAGCCACGAAGGTGCCGCCTTCGGGAAAGAAAGCAATTTCTACGCTATCGGCAATCGGATTCCTCAGTTTAAAATGCTGTTTGATAATTTTAGTGTCGAGCACTAAGGAGCTTTGGATTATGTATGAGCTGTCCTTTCCTTCATTTCCGTGCATATTAATTAACAGATCGCCCTGATCCGTTGTTATCCCTTTGCCAGTATAGTATTGTGTACTGGTTCTCAAAGTATAATTAACCGGCTTATTTGCAACAGGAAGCCGTTGATCACTGTTAGTAAAATGCAATTTGATGAGTCTGGGAACGCCTTTTTCTTCATTCGATGATAAGAATGTCACGTTGGCCTCAATACCGTTCTTTTTAATACCTCCCACGGGGAATGCCTGCTGATAAAAGAAGTCGGTACCAGCATTGCACATCCATTGGGTGTAGGCACGAATATGAAAATTACCTTCATTTAACCCTTCAGGCAAAAGAAGACTACCTTTAGCTAGTCCATTGATCAATGGAAGTTTAACGGTGTTTATTATTGAGTCGGTTGGATCGATGAGATCGACATAAAGTGCCCCACTAAGTTTTGAGGGTACGTTTCGGCTTCCAGCTACAACGTAGGTTTTAAACCAAATGGTATCGCCAAGCGCATAATAAGGTTTATCCGTATGAATATGTATTTTTTCTATGGGATGTTTCACATAAAATGTATCCAATGTGGTGACTAATCTTGATGCCGAGTTGTTTAGCTGTCCAAAAGCTTGATTGGCTATACTACTGATAAACACTAACAATGATAAGTACAATGATCTAATTAAGTAAGCAATCATCGATACGTTGTTTATAATGTTCGACCAACGGGGTTTAAGATAGGAGCTATGACCGGAATAAATATATGAATTACTAGGTGTTTCTTCAAGAACTTTATCTTGATTAACATGTTCTCGACAAATTCGAAATCGGTAATTTCCTTTTATATGCAACGTGGTTATATTGCATATAAAAGAGAATTTATCTAAGTTTGGCCAAAATCTTGCAACACCATGAACGACCTCATCAAGTTACAGTTAGAAGATGCCGGCGATTCGATGCAAAAAGCGATCGCCCACACGGAGTCAGAGTTAACAAAAATACGTGCAGGTAAGGCCATGCCTTCCATGCTGGACGGGATACTTGTAGATTATTATGGCACGCCAACACCAATTGCTCAAGTGGGAAACATCAATACTCCTGATGCGCGTAGCTTGATTGTACAACCTTGGGAAAAGAATTTGCTAGGCGTTATCGAAAAAGCCATTATCGATTCCAATATCGGCCTTAATCCGCAGAATGACGGAACGATTATTCGTATGGCTATTCCTCCTTTAACAGAAGAGCGGCGGAAGGAATTGGTTAAACGCGTAAAAGAGGAAGCAGAAAAGGGAAAAGTGGCTATTCGTAATATTCGGAAGGACGCGAATGACGGAATTAAGAAGCTGAAGAACGAAGGGGTCTCCGAAGACGAAATAAAAATCGGCGAAGCCGAAGTGCAAAAATTAACCGACAGTTTTATTGTTAAGGTTGATAAATTGGCTGAAGCCAAAGAAAAAGATATCATGACGGTTTAGCCGGATGTCGGTGATCAGCGCTCTGCAGTCGGCTGATCACTGAATTCTGATTTCGATTGCTGATCTCCGAAAACTAATAACCGAAACCGAATATGAGAACATTACTGTCCTTCTCCTTTATCTGCTGTTCGCTTTTTGTCTATGCTCAGGAAAAATCATTGCTCAGCGTTGAGCAAATTATGCGCGATCCGAAATGGATGGGCGTATCTCCTGATGAAATTTCCTGGAATGCATTGGATGGTCAGCTTTATTTTCGATGGAACCCGGAAAGGCTTCCTTACAATAACCTATACCGGATTTCACCGGGGCATGATCAGCCCGAAAAATTGCCCGAAAAGGAGGCCGCACAGGTAGTCAGTGACGTACAATATAGCCGTGACGGACAGCAGGCAGTTTATGTAAAAAACGGTGACCTGTTTATTAAAAACATAAAATCGAATACCGAAAGACAGCTTTGCGAAACGGTTGAAGAGGAGAGCCACCCACAGTTCGGTAGTGATGAAACGGCTATCTTCTTTCAAAGAGGGCGGGATATTTATCGTATTAATCGGAATGGCGAAGAGCAAAAGCAGCTTACCCATTTTGTGGTTAGGGATGAAAAGGAAAAGAAGGAAGGAAAGGGCTCGGTTCAAAACCAGTGGTTAAAGCAGCAGCAAACTGATTTATTTGATGTACTAAAAAGTCGGAAGCGGGAAGCAGCTGTTCAGGACTCCCTAAGGAAACTGCGTAAAAAGGATGAACTAAAAGAACTGCCGCTTGAAGAAGGAGCAATATTACGCCATGTTGGCGTTAGTCCGAATGGAAGCGCAGTGGTTTACTTAACCTATAAGCCCGCTCGCAACAATAGCCGGACGATCGTACCGAACTATGTTACCGAATCGGGTTATACCGAAGATATCCCGGGCCGTCCGAAAGTTGGAGAGGCACCTGGCTTAACCAAAGGCTTTTTATACGATCGGCAAAAGGACACGATATACGCTATTTCTGTTGCCCGACTTGAGGGGATCAGGGATATCCCGGCATATTATCAGGATTACCCCAAACAACGGGATTCGCTGCTTGCGTTAAAGGAGGATAGAAAGGTAAGTTTGTCTGCTATACATTGGAACCCAAGTGGTACACAAGCCATTATTATTGCCTATGCACTCGATCACAAAGATCGGTGGATCGCACAGCTCGATTTACAAAATGGGCAGTTGCTGTCGCTGGATCGTCAGCATGACGATGCTTGGATTGCCGGACCAGGCATTGGCGGTGGCTGGGGAGGCGGTACGGTAGGATGGATCGATGATGAACGTTTTTATTTTCAGAGTGAAGCGAGTGGCTATTCGCACCTCTATACGGTTAATGTGCAGACCAAAGAAAAAAAGCAGTTGACGTCCGGGAAATTTGAAATTCAACGGGTTGTGCTCTCGCGGGATAAGAAGACTTTTTATATCACGGCCAATAAGAAGCATCCAGGGATTACCCATTTTTATCGAATGGCTGTAAGCGGCGGTGCACTGCAACAAATAACCTCAATGGATGGCGGTAACGAGGTTAATCTCTCTCCCGATGAAAAATGGTTGGCTATTCGTTATTCGTCGAGCAATACGCCTTGGGAACTATACCTCCAGGAGAATAAGCCAGGAGCAAAAGCGAAACAGATCACCGAGTCGCGCAGTGATGAATTTAAAGCTTACCCCTGGCGGAAGCCGGAGGTCATTGCCTTTGCCAATCGTTACGGCGATTCGGTGCATGCGCGATTATATGTGCCCGAAAAACCCAAAGCGAGTCGCCCGGCCGTTGTATTCGTGCATGGCGCAGGCTATTTGCAGAATGTGCACTATTGGTGGAGTTCTTATTTTCGGGAATATATGTTCAATAATCTGCTTACCGATTTGGGCTATACGGTATTGGATATTGACTATACAGGTAGTGCCGGCTATGGCCGTAATTTCCGCACGGGAATCTATCGGCATATGGGCGGAAAGGATTTAACGGATCAGGTAGACGGTGTGAAGTTACTGGTGGATAAATATGGTGTGAATCCTAAAAATGTGGGTCTTTATGGCGGATCGTATGGTGGTTTTATCACGCTAATGGCTTTATTTACGGAACCTGAGGTATTTACGGCTGGTGCTGGTTTGCGTTCGGTAACCGACTGGGCGCATTATAATCATGGCTATACCTCAGCTATATTGAATGAACCTTTTACTGATCCAAAAGCCTATGCGCAATCTTCACCCATTAATTTTGCGGAAGGGTTAAAGGGCTATTTGCTGATGTGCCATGGCATGGTGGACGAAAATGTGCATTTTCAAGATATCGTCCGACTCAATCAGCGTCTGATTGAGCTGGGAAAGAAAAATTGGAGCCTGGCGGTTTATCCGGTGGAAGATCATGGTTTTGTAGAGCCCAGCAGTTGGACCGACGAATACAGCCGGATTTTGCAATTGTTTGAAGAACGCCTAAATAACTAGAGCTATCGGCTATCGGTTTTTAGCAATCAGCTTTCTGAGCGAAATAAACTATTGTTAATTAGCGAATTAAAGCCGACGGCCGATTATGATAGCTAAATTAACTCCTGCTATCATGCCCATGATAGATACTGAGGTAACTATCGTATCGGCTGGGTTCGATTCGGCCTTCTTCTAACGCTTGAAGGACAGCACAGCCGGGCTCATTGATATGCCGGCAATTGTGGAAGCGGCAGTGATGCATAAGCTCCCGCATTTCAGGAAAAAAATGACCGAGTTCCTGTGGTTCAATATCGATTACACCTAATTCTTGGATTCCCGGTGTGTCAATGATTGCTCCACCTTCTGGAAGATCGATCATCTCCGCAAAGGTGGTGGTATGCTTCCCTTTGTCCGACCAATCCGAAATTTTGCCGGTACGTAAGCTTGCATGAGGAATCACTTGATTGATGAGCGTTGATTTTCCAACGCCGCTATGACCGGAGATTAAGGTGATTTGATTGTGTAACGCTTTTTTTAGGGTGTCGATATTCATTCCTTTTAGGGCAGATACTTCAAAGCAAGGATAACCGAGGTTTTCGTAGATGGCGGTATAGCCATGTAGAATTTCCAGCCCTTCATCGCTAAATAGATCCAGCTTATTAAAAATCAGTCCGGCAGGAATGTCGTAGGCTTCAGCCGTAACCAGAAAACGATCGATGAAACCTAAGGACGTAGGGGGTGAGGCCAGGGTAACCACTAAAAAAGCTTGATCTAGATTAGTGGCAATGATTTGCGCTTGTTTGGAAAGGTTAACCGATTTACGGATCATGTAGTTTTTACGATCATGTAAATGGCTAATCACCGCCGTCTGCTGATCGGGTTCCGGCTCAATGTCTACCCAGTCGCCGACAGCAATAGGATTGGTGGTTTTGATGTCTTTCGTTCGGAATTTTCCCTTTATCCGGCATTCGTAGGATCTGCGGGCATCTACCTTTACCGTATACCAACTTCCGGTCGACTTTGTAACGAGGCCTTTTATCATATTAATCGGTTACCAGGATCGCCGCCAATCCTTTTTTGATTCGCGCAATCGTTTCTTTTCGCCCCAACAGATGGGCGATATCAAATACATGTGGCCCGAATTTGCCGCCAACCAGCATAATGCGTAAAGGTAATAAGAGTTCTCCCAATTTTAGTCCGCTTTCTTGAATGGCTAATTTGTAAAAATGTTCCAATTCTTCCGTATGCCAAGGTTCGAAAACTTCCAGCTGCGGAACAATCTGATTAAAGAAATTGGTTTTTTCTACTGTCCATTTCTTTTGGATGGCTTCTAAGTCGTATGATGCGGGCGCGACAAAAAAGAAAGAAGCCTGTTCCCAGAAGTCAGACAAAAACGTCAACCGGTCTTTCACAAGGCTCAATATGTCGTTGACGTAAGCTCCGTTCTCAATAAAAACGCCATGTTCGTTAAGGAGTAACTTAATCTGGGGAAGCAGCGCAATGTTATCGGTACGTTTTATCCATTCGTGATTGAACCATTTTGCTTTTTCAAAGTCGAACTTCGCTCCGGCTTTGCTAACCCGCTCAATGGAAAATTTAGTAATCAGCTCATCCAGGGTAAAGATCTCCTGATCGGTGCCGTCGTTCCATCCCAAGAGGGCGAGCATATTCACGAAGGCCTCCGGCAAGAAACCCATTTCTTTAAAGCCTTTGGTTAAGTCTCCGGTTTTAGGGTCTCGCCAGTTCATAGCAAATACAGGAAAGCCAAGTCGGTCGCCATCGCGCTTGCTCAATTTGCCGTTTCCATCGGGCTTTAGGATCAAAGGAAAATGCGCCCATTCCGGCATCTCGTTCTTCCATCCCAAGTACTCCCATAACAATAAATGAACAGGGGCTGAGGGAAGCCATTCTTCACCCCGAAAGGCGTGACTGATTTTCATATGGTAATCGTCTACCACTACGGCCAAATGATAAGTTGGCATACCATCGGCTTTCAATAGTACCTTATCATCAACCAGAGAAGTATCGAAGCTTACTTGTCCACGGATCATGTCGTGGAAGCTCACCGTTTCGCCGATGGGCATTTTAATGCGAATAACATAGGGTGTTCCATTCGTCAGCAGTTCTTGTACGGTGCTAGGGTCCAGGTTCAGCGAATTACGCAGCTGCAACCGATTTTCCTGGCTATATTTAAAGTTAGGGATCAATTTCCGTTGCTCTTCCAGCTCTTCCGGTGTATCAAAAGCATAGTAAGCATAGCCATCGGCTACTAATTTTTCAGCAAACTGTTTATAACTGGCTTTCCGTTCACTTTGCCGGTAAGGGCCAAAAGGGCCGCCCTTGGTTGGGCTCTCATCCGGCTCTAACCCACACCAGGTTAAACAATGCTGAATATATTCCTCTGCTCCGGGCACAAAACGGGTTTGATCCGTATCCTCGATACGCAACACAAAATCGCCACCTTGGCTCTTGGCAAAAAGGTAATTAAATAATACGGTGCGGACGCCTCCCAGGTGTAAACCACCGGTAGGGCTTGGTGCAAAACGGACCCTTACTTTTCTATCTGCTGACATGCTGCAAACTTAGATAAATCGCCTCTGATATGCAACTTAGCGAAGAGCACCTTGTTCAAAATGATATAAAATTGTACTTTGGCACTCTATTTCGTTGTTCGTTGTTAGCTGTTCGTTGTTCGGAGATTACCAACGACTAACAACTAAGAACTAGAACTAACAGCTAAAAGGAATGAATCCCTATCAATATAATCAAAGGTGGAAATTTCTGCTACTTATTTTTGCGGCAATCATCGCTGCCGCGTCATTGTGGTACACTAATTTCCTTGTACAAAATCTATCGGAAGCCGAGCGTACGAAAGCTTCGATATGGGCTATTAGTACCAAAAACATGTACGCCATGCCGGACGTCAATGATGAGTACATAACCTATATCTACAGTGTAAGGGATAGTCTAAAAGTACCGGCCATCATTACCGATTCAAAAGATAGCATTATTTATTATAGAGGTTTGGATTCGACGAAGACACTCTATGAAATGGGCGAGCAGCAGGAAAAAAATCTCCCGACATATGATCCCGAATATTTTAGGTATCAGCTGGAGGTGATGAAACAAAGGCATCCGCCTATCGTTGTTGATCTTTCTGGCGGGGAAAAATGGTACGTTTATTATAAAGATTCGTTATTGCTTACCCAACTTCGTGTATTTCCGTATGTGCAGTTGACACTTATTGCCATATTCTTGGGTATTGCCTATACGGTATTCAATAGCATGCGGAAGTCAGAACAGAACCAAGTCTGGATGGGTTTAGCTAAGGAGACGGCGCATCAGCTAGGTACACCCATCTCTTCGCTGATGGCTTGGCTTGAACTAATGCGGGCCAAGTTCGACGCCGAAGAAGACCCCTTGCTTGCCGAAATGGAGAACGATGTCAAGCGACTGGAAATTGTTGCCGATCGTTTTTCTAAAATAGGGTCGAAACCCCATTTGGAAAACCATGCCGTATATCCGGTTATCTACAATTTTGTGCGCTATTTTAAGGTGCGCACCAGCGATAAAATTAGGTTTACCGTTTCGGGGGATAAAACAGTGGAAGCTCAATTGAGTATACCGCTTTTTGATTGGGTAATTGAAAATATTTTAAAAAATGCGGCCAATGCCATTGAATCTTCCGGGGAAATTGATATCTTGATCACCGAAAATATAGCCAAGGAGCAAATTTTTATCGATATTAGTGATACAGGAAAGGGAATTCCCCGAAATAAGTTTGATGCGGTTTTTCAACCTGGCTATACCACCCGAAAAAGGGGTTGGGGGCTTGGCCTCTCGCTTACTAAACGGATAATTGAGAATTACCATAAAGGACAGATCTTTGTAAAAGATTCGGAAGTTGGCAAGGGTACAACATTCAGGATCGTACTAAAAAGTAGTTTAACCTATGAACCAGCTAAAATCTGATGAATTTCCCGCTTTTTATGCCCCTTATATCGACAGCGTTTTGGGGGATGTCATGCACGTGTTACATGAACAGTTGACGAGCTTTCCTGCTTTTCTGAAGACCGTTCCTGCCGGCAAATCCGAATATGCTTACGCCGAAGGAAAATGGACCATTAAAGAGGTGATTGGTCATGTAATCGATACCGAGCGCATACACGCTTACAGGGCGCTCCGTTTTGCACGTAATGATACCAAGGCATTGCCTGGGTTTGAGCAGGAAGACTTTGTGGCCAATGCCCATTTTAACGAGCGTAGCCTAGACCGTTTTATTGAGGAGTTTGTGCTGGTACGCAAGGCCAATCTGGCTTTGTTTGAAACGTTCAATGAAGTAGAGCTGAATCGTAGGGGATTGGCCTCTGAACGGTTGATCAGCGTGAGGGCCTTTTTATATATCATCGCAGGGCACATTAATCACCATCGGAATATTATTAAAGACCGGTATTTAGTAGGCCTTACCAGTCAAGAAAGCTAAAACTATTTTCGCGGTTAACTGTTTATTCAATAACCATAAGGCCAGGTAATTGGTTTTGTGATAAGGTTTAGGTTTTTAAAGCGTTCCGATAATTTATCGGAACGCTTAATTTTCATTCAGGGCCTTAAAATCCCAAAATTTCTGCCTATTTTTCGTTAAGACAAACGGTTGCATCAATCAATTAGTTTAAAATACCGAATTTATTTATTAGTCTTGTGTCTATATTCGTTAATAGTAATACAATTTTATTAAAAAAGCTTAATCTAAATCGTCACATGAATCAAAATGCCTCTGTTGCGGCCCCGGCTAAAAGCGCTGTCAATCCAATAGTTATTATTGGTGCCTTATTTTTTATTTTTGGATTTGTTACCTGGTTAAACTCGGTTTTAATTCCTTATCTGAAAATTGCTTGCCAGCTGAATCACTTTCAGGCTTATCTGGTTGCCTTTGCTTTTTATATCGCTTATTTCGTGATGGCTCCTTTATCGACCAAAGTTTTGAAACTTTTCGGATTTAAAAATGGGATGGCTGCGGGCTTAGTGGTGATGGCGGTGGGTGCCTTATTATTTATTCCGGCTGCGCTCTCGCGTACTTATGCCCTGTTTTTGTTCGGCCTTTTCGTTCAAGGTACCGGTTTGGCCATTTTGCAAACGGCATCTAATCCGTATATTACTATTCTTGGCCCGGCAGAAAGTGCAGCTAAGCGGATCAGCATCATGGGTATCTGCAATAAATTGGCGGGAGGGCTTGCACCTATTATATTGGGAACCGTGGTGCTCAGCAACGCGGATGAATTGGCTGCCCGTGTAGAATCGTTGCCCGAAGCACAAAAAATAGCAGAATTAAATGAATTAGCTTCCCGGGTTATCTTTCCTTATTGCTGTATTATTTTAGTACTGTTGGTGCTGGCTTTTGTTATTTATCGCTCAAGTTTACCGGAAATTGATACCGACACCGAAGATGAAACGGCTTTCGCTGCCAATCAAGGAAAAAGCAGTCTGTTTCAGTTTCCTCACCTGATCTTGGGTTTTATTACTATGTTTTTATATGTTGGGGTAGAGGTAATTGCAGGAGATACCATCATCAGCTACGGTTCTTCACAAGGGATCAGTTTGCAGGTGGCTAAATTTTTCACGATGGGAACTATGGCCTGCATGATCTTGGGCTATATTTTAGGTATCGTTTGTATTCCAAAATATATTAAACAAGAAAATGCCATGCGGATATGTGCCCTTTTGGGGGTTGTCTTTTCTCTTGGAGCGATATTTACAGACAGTTATGTTTCCGTTGCTTTTATTGCCCTGTTGGGTTTAGCTAATTCGTTGGTTTATCCTGCTATTTGGCCATTAGCTATTGTAGGATTGGGCCGTTTTACGAAAGCGGCATCCTCCTTATTGGTTATGGGTTTGGCCGGAGGGGCGGTGATTCCGGTTATTTATGGTTCGTTAGCCGACAAATGGAGCCCTCAGCAGGCTTATTGGGTGATGATTCCTTGTTACCTTTTCATTTGGTTTTATGCGGTAGCTGGGCATAATATAGGGAAAAAATAACCAAGCCTTATACCAAAAAGGAAAGCGGTAGCGCATTAAAAATCAAGAATATATACATCGGTATGATGAGCCCATCGGGAAGGAAAAATAATTCCGTATCTTTGTTCCTTGTCGTATGTAAGCGACAGTGATGTAAAAGTCCGTTTACCTCGCTCGTGAAAGGCGAGCTGAGCCAATGTGACAGGATTTTTGAGTTTTTACTTTTGAATTTTTACTTAATCTATGTTTGACAATTTACAGGATAAGTTAGATAGGGCCTTTAAGGTCTTAAAAGGTCAGGGAAATATTACTGAAATTAACGTTGCGGAAACGGTCAAGGAAATCCGAAAGGCCTTGCTCGATGCAGACGTAAATTATAAGACGGCCAAAGCTTTTACTGATGAAGTGAAACAAAAGGCTTTAGGGGAAAATGTATTGAATAGCATATCTCCGGGACAGTTGCTGACGAAGATCATGAACGATGAGCTGACCAAGCTCATGGGGGGAACAGCTACCGATGTAGATCTGTCCAAAAATCCAACCGTTATCCTGATTGCTGGTTTGAACGGTGCCGGAAAGACTACCTTCACCGGAAAACTGGCTAAGTATCTTAAAGAAAAAAGAGGAAAAAAGCCGCTATTAGTTGCCGGCGACGTATATCGCCCGGCAGCGATTGATCAGCTGGAGGTGCTGGCCCAACAGGTAGATGTGCCGGTTTATACCAACCGCGAATCGAATGATCCAATAGGTATTGCTCAGGAGGGGGTGGCAGAAGCGAAGAAAAACGGTCAGAATGTAGTTATCGTGGATACCGCTGGCCGCCTAGCGATCGATGAGGCACTGATGAACGAAATTACGGCAGTGAAGGAAGCTACACAGCCTCATGAAATCTTGTTTGTCGTCGATTCCATGACCGGACAGGATGCCGTAAACACCGCTAAGACCTTTAACGATCGTTTGGACTTTACGGGTGTGGTATTAACGAAGTTGGATGGTGATACCCGTGGCGGAGCGGCGCTATCGATCAAGTCGGTGGTCAATAAACCGATCAAATTTATCGGTACCGGTGAAAAGATGGATGCCTTGGATGTATTCCATCCGGATCGTATGGCTTCGCGGATTTTGGGTATGGGTGATGTGATCTCCTTGGTAGAAAGGGCACAACAGCAGTTCGATGAGAAAGAGGCCGCCGCACTCCAAAAGAAAATACGTAAAAACAAGTTCGACTTTAACGATTTTGTCAGCCAAATTCAACAAATAAAGAAGATGGGAAATATGAAGGATCTGATGGGGATGATTCCTGGCGTTGGTAAGGCCATTAAAGATGTCGACATCGATGATGATGCCTTTAAACCCATTGAGGCAATTATCGGATCGATGACCCCATTCGAGCGGGAAAATCCGGATGCCATCGATCAGAAAAGAAGAATGCGCATTGCTAAAGGTTCGGGTACCGATATCAATGATGTCAATAAATTGATGAAGCAGTTTAATGACATGCGTAAGATGATGAAACAGTTCTCCAACCCTGCTGCTGCAGCCAAGATGATGCGCGGTATGCCAAGAATGCCCTTCGGAGGCAGATAAATAGCGAAACGAGAAATAAAAAAGGCAATATCTTTTAAGGTGTTGCCTTTTTTTGTATATTTAGATGCATACAATCTAAATATACCTAAGCCATGTTGATAAAAACGTATAGCAGTGCCGTATACGGTATCGAGGCAAGCAGCATTACCATCGAAGTAAACATTTCATCGGGTACCCAGTATTTTATTGTAGGGCTTCCGGATAGTGCGATAAAGGAAAGTACCTTCCGTATCGAAAGTGCCCTACAGAATGCAGGATATCGTATGCCTAGGCAAAAGATTGTGATTAATATGGCGCCTGCGGATCTAAAAAAGGAAGGCTCTGCTTACGATCTGGCGATGGCAATAGGTATCCTGGCCGCTTCCGGTCAGATCAAAACCGAACGATTAGCGGATTTTCTTATCCTGGGCGAGTTATCGCTCGACGGAGGCATACAATCTATCCGAGGGGCGTTGCCCATTGCTGTTCAAGCTAGGAAAGAGGGTTTTAAAGGCTTGGTTTTGCCTACAGCTAATGCCCGTGAGGCAGCGATTGTACAGGATCTGGAAGTATATGGTATGGATAATATTGATCAAGTTATCCAGTTTATGAATGGGGAGAAAGTCTTTGAATCGACTAAAGTGGATACGCGTGCCGAGTTTCAACAACATATAAACAATTATGCTTTTGATTTTGCCGACGTTCGCGGTCAGGACAATATCAAAAGGGCACTGGAAATCGCTGCCGCCGGAGGGCATAATGTAATCCTCATTGGACCTCCCGGAGCTGGGAAGACCATGCTCGCTAAACGGCTGCCTTCCATCCTTCCTCCATTAAGTTTGCACGAGTCTTTGGAGACCACAAAAATCCATTCCGTAGCCGGAAAGTTGGCGGCTAAGGATTCGCTGATGACCGTACGGCCATTTCGGGCGCCGCACCATACCGTGAGCGATGTAGCTTTGGTTGGCGGCGGCGGAAACCCACAACCCGGGGAAATTTCCCTGGCACATAATGGCGTGTTATTTTTAGACGAGTTGCCCGAGTTTAAGCGACCGGTATTGGAAGTTTTGCGGCAGTCTTTAGAAGAACGGCAGATTACGATTTCCAGAGCCAAACTAAGTGTGGATTATCCCGCTAGTTTTATGTTGGTCGCTTCGATGAATCCTTGTCCATGTGGCTATTTTAATCATCCGGACAAAGATTGCATTTGCTCACCGGCTACCGTTCAGAAATACCTGAATAAGGTTTCGGGGCCTTTATTGGATCGTATCGACTTACATGTTGAGGTAACTCCAGTTCCTTATGCCGAATTAGCTGGCGAACCCGAGTCGGAATCCAGCGAAGTGATTAGGGCGCGAGTGATCGAGGCCCGGCAGGCGCAGGAAAATCGTTTTAAAGCTATTGATCAATTGCATCACAATGCCCAGATGGAATCTAAGCAGGTTCGGGAGATCTGTAGCTTAAACGCTGCTGGGAAAAACCTATTAAAAACGGCTATGGAGCGGTTGGGCTTGTCGGCAAGAGCTTATGATCGTATATTGAAGGTGGCCCGGACAATTGCCGACCTGGAAGGCAGTAGAGATATAGAAACGGCGCATTTGGCAGAGGCCATCCATTACCGTAGCTTGGATCGATCGGTTTGGATGGGGTGAATAAGTTACGAGTTATCTTTGCAAGTTGTCAGGAGCGTAGTTAGTATCAATAAAAAAGCTTCCCATTTTTATTTGAGAAGCTTTTTAAGGTATATTATTTATGAGTTAGGAGTATAGGGTTCTCGTAACCCATAACTCGCAACACCTAACTAAAACTATGCGCCTAGCTGCACACGTTTGAAAGCGGTAACAGTTAAGCCTTTAGCAACGCTGTCTAAGAATTGGCTAACGGTTTTAGAACTATCTTTCACAAATTCTTGATTCAATAACGTAGAATCTTTATAAAACTTGTTCAATTTGCCCTGTGCAATTTTTTCAACCATGTTTTCTGGTTTGCCTTCTGCACGGATTTGCTCTTTAGCAATCTCCAGTTCACGCTCGATAGTACGTGCGTCTACTCCATCTTTATCAATGGCAACAGGATTCATGGCCGCAATTTGCATTGCCACATCTTTGCCCGCTTCATCAGCTCCCGCTGCTTCAGCATTTAAGCCTACCAAAACACCTAAGCGGTAATTTCCATGAATATAAGGAACTACCTTTTCGGCGGTGATGACTTCATATTTGGAAACATCGATTTTTTCGCCAATTTTACCGGTTTGATCGATCAAAAGATCGGCAATTTTGGATCCATTGATTGTTAACGCTTTTAAGTCTTCCAACGATGCAGGCGCCGAGCTGATCGCTGCATCGGCTACACTTTCAGCGAAAGCGATGAAGTCAGCATTTTTTGCAACAAAATCGGTTTCGCAGTTTACCTCTACTACGATGCCACGTTTTCCATCAGCAGTAGTTTTAGCGATAACGACACCTTCGTTTGAATCACGGTCTTGGCGGCTAGCCGCTACTTTAGCGCCCTTTTTGCGAAGATAATCGATAGCAGCCTCAAAGTCGCCGTTGGCTTCTACTAAAGCTTTTTTGCAATCCATCATACCAGCACCTGTTTGCTGGCGTAATTTATTCACGTCTGATGCAGAAATTTGTACTGTAGACATTTTATTTTCCTTTAGTTTAATATGCGTTTAAAATATTATGGGTTATGGATTACAAGAAGCAAGCTTTTTTCTTGAAGCTCACATCAGGTAATCCCTAACCCATATACGGATAAGATTTATTCTCCGTCTTTAGCTTCCGTTGCTTCAGCTTTGCGCTCTTTTTTTGGAGTGGCTTCTACTTCTGTTGTTTCAGCAGCTTCCCCGCTATCAATTTTTGCTTTAGCGGCTGCGGCTTCTTTCTCTGCTTCCTCTTCTTTATCGCGTTTACGTTCTTCTAAACCTTCTACAATGGCTTGCCTGATTACGCTGGTGATCAAGGTGATTGATTTCGTTGCGTCATCATTTGCCGGAATTGGGAAGTCAATATTCGTCGGATCAGAGTTAGTATCCACCATGGCGAAAGTAGGGATATTCAACTTTAACGCCTCACTAACAGCGATGTGTTCTTTTTTAACATCGATGATAAACAAAGCGGCAGGTAAACGGTTCAAGTCGGCAATACCTCCTAATAAGGTTTCCAATTTTACGCGTTCACGCTGAATCATTAATTTTTCCTTTTTGGATAATACATCATACGTGCCATCTTTGGTCATTTTGTCGATATTCGACATTTTTTTGATGGATTTACGTACCGTAGCAAAGTTGGTTAACATTCCGCCTAACCAACGCTCGGTAACGTAAGGCATATTAACCGCTTTAGCATGTTCTGCTACGATGTCTTTAGCTTGCTTCTTAGTAGCCACAAAGAGTACCTTACGGCCAGACTTCACGATTTGTTTGATCGCTGAAGCAGCTTCTTCCAGTTTGGCTAAAGTTTTGTTTAAATCGATAATGTGAATGCCATTGCGCTCCATGAAAATGTACTTAGCCATTTTCGGATCCCATTTACGGGTAAGGTGACCAAAGTGTACACCTGCATCCAGTAATTCCTGATATGTTGTTCTTGCCATTGTTTGATCC